>Ga0265314_10000918_pt1 | contig 34672 bp, 27 predicted proteins | sample 4126metaG_FD_203106 | JGI IMG/M metagenome (GOLD analysis project Ga0265314, IMG submission 203106) | Rhizosphere microbial communities from Carex aquatilis grown in University of Washington, Seatle, WA, United States - 4-1-26 metaG | ecosystem: Host-associated > Plants > Roots > Rhizosphere >...
CACGCGCCGGTTCGAGGGATGAGGCTGTTTCGCTCATAACATGCCGTGATCTTGACCAACGCGAATCGCAATTCAAAGTGTATCGCATGAACGACACGACGCTAATGCCCGCAGGAGCCGCCGAAACGGCGGGCGTTCTGCTGCCTTTGCCGCTTGCGGGCGCCTATGACTACAAGCTGCCGCGCGGCATCGAAGCGGTGCGAGGGCTGGTTGTGTCCGCGCCGCTGGGGTCGCGTGAAAGCCTTGGCGTCGTATGGGGCAAGGCGGAAGGCGCCGTCGGCGACAATCGCCTGAAGGAGGCCGTCCCGCTGGAAGGCCGCCCGATTCTGCCCACAGGATTGTGCGATTTCGTCGATTGGGTGGCGCAGTACACCCTGACGCTGCCGGGAATGGTGCTCGCCATGGCGCTGCGCTCGCGCCAGGCCTTCGAGCCCGAAGTCTCGCGTTCGGCGCTGGTGCTGGGCGAGATCATGCCAGCCAGGATGACGCCGGCGCGCGCCCGCGTACTTGCCGTCGCCAAGGACGGACTGGCGCGCAGCGTGCCGCAGCTCGCAACCGAAGCCGACGTGACGCCGTCGGTGGTGCGCGGACTGGCTGAGGCAGGCGCGCTGGTGGAAGTACAGCTTCCGGAATTCATGCCGTTTGCGGCTCCCGATCCCGATTTTGCCAGTCCCACGCTTAACACCGAACAGGATCTGTCGGCGCATCTGCTGCGGGCCGACGTGGCAGCACATCGTTTCTCGGTCAGCCTGCTCGACGGGGTGACCGGCTCGGGCAAGACCGAAACTTATTTCGAGGCCGTGGCCGAAGCGCTGCGCCGCAACAGGCAAACGCTGATTCTGCTGCCCGAGATTGCGCTGACGGTGCAGTTCCTCGACCGCTTCGCCGAGCGCTTCGGCGCCAGGCCCGCCGAATGGCATTCGGACCTGTCGCAAAAGGAACGCCGACGGGTGTGGCGTGCGGTGCTGAAAGGCGAGGCACGCGTGGTGGTCGGCGCGCGTTCGGCGTTGTTCCTGCCCTTCAAAGCACTCGGCCTCATCATCGTCGATGAAGAGCATGAGCAGGCCTACAAACAGGAAGACGGCGCGATCTATCACGCCCGCGACATGGCGGTGGTGCGCGGGCGAATCGAAGCCTGCCCCGTCGTGCTCGCCAGTGCCACGCCGTCGCTCGAGACTTATGTGAACGCCGCGAGCGGACGCTACGCACACTTGAATCTGCGGCGCCGCCACGGTGTGGCCCTGATGCCCGAGGTTCGCTTGATCGATATGCGCGAAGCACGCGGCGAGCTGGGCACGTTCCTGTCGCCGCCACTGCGCGAAGCGCTCGCCATGACGCTGGGCGCAGGCGAACAGGCAATGCTGTTCCTCAACCGGCGAGGCTATGCGCCGCTCACCCTGTGTGCCGCCTGCGGCCACAAGATGATCTGCCGCAGCTGCGCCGCGTGGTTGGTAGAACACCGTTATCGCAAACGGCTGGTCTGCCATCATTGCGGATTCGAGACGGCGACGCCTCCGCAGTGCCCCGAGTGCAGCGCAGTGGGGACGCTGACGGCCTGCGGGCCGGGCGTCGAGCGCGTGGCGGAGGAATTCAAAAGCGTGTTTCTCGAGGCGCGCGTCGCGATTGCCTCCTCGGACACGATGCATGGGCCGCTCGAGACGCAAGCGGCGATCCGCGCCATGATGAAGCGCGAGACCGATGTCTTGATAGGCACGCAGATCGTGGCCAAGGGCCATCACTTCCCGCAACTGACATTGGTGGGCGTGGTCGATGCGGACCTCGGCGGCAGCGACGGCGACGTGCGCGCCCGCGAGCGCACCTTCCAGCTTTTGCATCAGGTCTCCGGGCGCGCCGGACGGGCAGAGAAGCCGGGACTGGTGCTGATCCAGACGCGCAATCCAGACGATGTCGTGATGAAGGCGTTGGCCTCGGCCGGCCGCGATGCGTTCTACGAACAGGAGCGGATTTTGCGCGAACGCGCCCATGCACCGCCGTTCGGCCGGCTGGCAGCGATCATCCTGTCGGGCCATGACGGCGATGTCGTACGGCTGGCGGGGCGCGATCTGGCCAAAGCCGCGCCCGCGGCGCGCGGCGTGAAAGTGTGGGGCCCGACGCCCGCCTTCTATTCTCTGCTGCGCGGACAGACGCGCGAAAGACTGCTGGTGCAGGCGGAAAAGATGGTGGACATCCAAGCCTATCTGCGCGCCTGGCTGGCGTCGGCAAAACTCGTCAAATCGGTGCGCGTCGTGGTGGATGTCGATCCGATGAGTTTTTTCTAGAGCTTGGCCGACAAACTAACGCGCCGGTGGGCGGGCCGGCGCAACACATTGCTGGTACGTCGTCTCGGCCTTGCTCTGCTGGGTCGCCGCATCGAGTCCTTCGCCCGCAGCCTCTTCGCCAGCCGCCTTGGCGATTTGCCGGCACAGATCATCGGACGTCAATGCCGGAGGAGGAGGCGCCGGAGCCACGGGGGCGGCCACCGGCTGTGCGTCCTCATCGGACTGTCCAAGCCCGATTGTGGACATTGCACCATTCCAGGTGCTGCACCCGCAAAGCAGGACACAGGCGAAAACCGCTGCGATCATGCGAATGTTCATAATACCCCCATTTCCACGACTCACAGAATCATAGCATTGCGTTCGGCTTCTGTGATCCTCCTCGATTCAAATCTGGTGCGAAACGGCCTCACATCCACGGGATGCTTCGCAACCGCGGCGGCGCACCGATCCCTGTTGCACCATCTTATGAGCACGCCGGCGCTGCGCCGACTTGGTCGGCAGATTAATGCGAGGAATATCCGACGCATTGGCGGTACGTCGATTCAGCCCTGCGCTGCTGGGTTGCTGAATCGAACCCATCGCCGGCAGCCTCATCACGAGCGGATTTGGCGATCTGTTGGCACCAAGCATCCGACTTGGCCGCCGCCTGATCTACTGGCGCGGACGTTGGCGCCGCATCGGCGCTTTCCGGAGGGGCAGGCCTGTCGTTCTGTGTCGGTCCGAGCCCCACGTACGTCGTGGCACGGTCCCAATCGGCATCGGTACAACCACAGAGCAGGCACGCAGCGAAACCCGCTGCGATAATGCGAACATTCATCTTGCCACCACTTTCAAGTCCATCAAACTCTAGCACAATTTTCTGACGGTGCGACTCGGTTGTCGCGGCCGCGATATTCAACTCTGAAACGTCCTCACATCCACCAGATGCCCGGCAATCGCGCATGCCGCGGCCATAGCAGGCGACATCAGATGCGTGCGCCCACCGCGACCCTGGCGGCCTTCGAAATTGCGGTTTGACGTGGAGGCGCAACGCTCGCCCGGCGCCAGCTTGTCGGCATTCATGGCCAGGCACATCGAACAGCCCGGTTCGCGCCATTCGAAGCCCGCCGCGATAAAAACTTGGTCGAGGCCTTCTTCCTCGGCCTGGTGTTTCACCAATCCGGAACCCGGAACCACCATGGCGCCGACATGGGGCGCGACCTTCTTGCCTTTGGCGATGGCGGCGGCGGCGCGCAAATCCTCGATGCGGCCATTGGTGCACGACCCGATGAAGACGCGGTCGATCTTCACATCCGTCAGCACCGTGCCGGGCTTCAAATCCATATAGGCGAGTGCACGCTCCACACCGGCGCGCTGGTTCTCGTCGGCGATCTTGGAGGGATCGGGAACCACGCCGGTGACTGGCAGCGCCTGTTCGGGCGAGGTGCCCCAGGTCACCATCGGCACGATGTCCCGCGCGTCGAGCGCAATTTCGACATCGGATTTCGCATCGTCGTCCGATTTCAGCGTCTTCCAATACTGCAGCGCCGTTTCGAAGGCGCCCGCCTTGGGCGCGCGGGGACGGCCCGCGACATAGGCGAAGGTGACCTCATCCGGCGCGATCAGGCCGGCGCGCGCGCCGCCTTCGATAGTCATGTTACAGAGCGTCATGCGCCCTTCCATCGACAGGGCGCGAATGGCGTCGCCCGCGAATTCGATGACATGGCCCGTGCCGCCGGCGGTGCCGATCCTGGCGATGATGGCGAGCGCGATATCCTTGGCGGTGACGCCGAGCGGCAGCGTGCCGTTCACGCTGACGCGCATGTTCTTGGATTTGGGACATAGCAAGGTCTGGGTGGCGAGCACATGCTCGACTTCGCTGGTGCCGATGCCGAAGGCGAGCGCCCCGAACGCGCCGTGTGTGGAGGTGTGGGAATCACCGCAGACGATGGTTGTGCCGGGCAGCGTGAAGCCTTGTTCGGGGCCGACGATGTGCACGATGCCCTGGCGGATGTCGTCCATCGCCAGATATTCGATGCCGAATTCGCGCGCGTTGGCTTCGAGCGTAGCGATCTGTTCGGCCGATTCGGGATCGGCGATGCCCTTCGCGCGGTCCTTGGTGGGTACATTGTGATCGGCGACGGCCAGCGCGAGTTCCGGCCGGCGCGCGCGGCGCCCTGCAGTGCGCAGCCCCTCGAAGGCCTGCGGGCTCGTCACCTCGTGCACCAGATGGCGGTCGATATAGAGGACGCTCGATTCCCCCGGCGCTTCATGCACCAGATGCGCATCCCAGATCTTGTCGTAGAGCGTTTTGCCCATGGTCTTGCTGCCCTTTTTCGAGCGCTAACAACACCATGAAAAGCCTGCGCGCAAGAGCCTTACGCGGTCAGTGGGCGTTGGCGAAATAAACCACCAGCGCGATGATCACAAGCGCTGCGGCCTGGGCCGCGATGCGGTAGCGCATCAAGAGGTTCGACCAGCGCGCACCGGTTTGGCCGCCGATCGCCATGACGACGATACCGCCAAGCAGGATGACGGCAACCACCGCCAGCGCCAGTATGATAAGAACTTTTCCGATCATGCGGCTTTACCCGTCGGTTTTGAGGACCCGCCGACCCAGCCGGCGGCCTTGGCGCCCAGGTCGCGGAATTTATTGGAGATGGAATCGAGCCGGGCCTCCCATTCGGGATCGGGCTTCTGGCCTTCAATCGTCTGGAAATAGACCTGCATCAGACAGGCAATCGCCACCGGCTCGAGCAGCGCCGCTTTCAGTCCCCAAGCGAAGATGAACGCAAAGGCAAAGGCCCACACAGCAATATGGCCGGGCACCAGTGCGACGACGGCCGCCGCCGGACCGATCAGGGCAATGAAGATCACTGCCGTGAACAGCCACAGAAAGACGGACAGCCACGCCGCATTCTTGAGAAAGTGCTTGTAGTTCTGGGCATAGAGAATGAGGCCGTCCTTGGCGGTGTCCCAGGGATTGGCGGTCCGTGTACGGATCAGATAGGCGAGAATGATCTCGTCGACATAGGTCAGCGACATGCGAATGACGGTTTCCGCAAAGCGGACGAGACTCTGCAGCGCGGGGACTGGCAGGAATGCCGTGAAGAAATTGATCGTGCCGAAGAAGGTGCGCAGCACCGCTTTGATGATTTGATCGACGCCGAACAGCACCGAGGATTCGGCAAAATGCGTTTTGACGAATTTCGCGCCGAAGGCGAGTTGACCCTGGCCTGCCGGAACGTCGTGGCCGTCATAAAGCTCCACCAGCACGGCAATATGCGCGGCCTTGACGAGATAGAGAAGATATTCGCGCGCCAGATAGAGCGCCGCGCTGACCAGGCCAAAGCCGATCAGTCCGCCCCAGAAAGCGCCGCCTTCCGGTCCTTCGGAGCCACCGGCAAAATGACCGAAGCCGTAACCGACCACGGCGCCTGCGCCGATCGCAAACAGATAGGCGACGCCGATGCCCAGATAGACGAGCAGCCGCAAGACAACGAATGGCATCGTCCGTACGACCATCCCGACCGCTTTGCCGAAGCTGAAGTCCCACATGGATGACGGCCCTCCCGGTGCGGAATATCGCCTCCCGGCGCCGAACGGCGCAAGGGCCGCGCTAGGTTTCGCACCAGCCTGTCCGCCGGCCGCCCTCATAGGGCCGCGCCAGACGCGCCTTCAGCAGCGCACGGCCAATGTCGCCGTTTGCGTCGGCGACGACCGCATCGATGCGCCCGCCATATTTGTCGTAGCGCACCGAGGACAGCGTGACTTCGCCGCCCTCGATGCGGCGCGCCAAGTAGTCACGCGCCGCCTCGGCGCGGCCGCGCTCCTGATCGCAGCGCGCACGCAGCTCCGGCGCATCGACGCCCATGATCCGCACCCGAACCTCAATGGCCTGCCCGAGCCAGATCCGGGCGCTGGCGTCGAACGTGTCGCCGTCCACAACACGCAGAACCTGGGCGCGCACCGGCCCCTCAAAGGTCGACTCGGCGGTCGTCAGAGGAAGAACGATCGTGCAAAGGGCCAGCCGGAACGCAACCTGTAGGCGCATAATACACCGAAGTAACATATCATAGGTTGTATTATGAGAACGTTACACGTACAAGTCAAGCCAGCGCGTCGACAGCTTCGTCGGTCAGGTTGCCCGGAACGATGGTGACGGGGATCGCCTGGACGGTGGAGGCGAACAGGCCGACCAGCGGACCGGGCCCCTCCTTGGCGGTACCCGACGCCAGCACCAGGATCGAGATGTCCGTGTCGCGGCGCACCAGATCGAGCAGGCATTCGGACGGTTCGCCGTGCTCGAGCAGGATTTCCGGAATGATGCCGACCAGTTCGTAGACGGTTTTGGCCGCATCATAGACGAGGTTCTCCGCGTCCTGGTGCGCCTCGTCCTTCATGATCTCCTCCACGCCTTTCCATTGCTGGAAATCGGCGAGCTGGGCGACGCAAAGCAGCGAAACGCGCCCGCCGGTGTGCTGGGCGCGGCGCGCGGCAAAGCGCAGCGCCACTTTGCATTCGGGCGTCTTGTCGACGACAACGAGGAATTTGCGCGGAGATGGAAGACCGCTCATGCGCTAAATTTGTATCTTTGCGAGGATCACGGCAAGTGATCCAGCTTTCGCTTCAATTCATAGAGTAATTCCAAGGCCTCTTTCGGTGTCAGCGCATCGGGATCGGCGGCGCGCAAGGCGTCCTCCAGCGCGTTCTTTTCCTTGGGCCGCGGCGCGACGGCGTTGAACAGCGGCAGGTCGTCGATCCGTGCGAGTGGCTTGTGGCCCTCTCGGCCTTCTTCCAGCGCCCGCAACACCTCCTGCGCCCGCGCCACGACAGCGGCGGGCAGGCCCGCGAGCTTGGCAACATGGATGCCGTAGGAACGGTCGGCGACGCCCGGAACGACCTCGTGCAGGAAGACAATGGTGTCGTTCCATTCCTTGACGCGCATCGTGACGCAAGCCAGCCCGGCCATGCGCTGGGCCAGCGCCGTCATTTCATGAAAATGCGTCGCGAACAGCGCACGCGACTTGTTCTTCAGGCAAAGATGCTCGGCGGTGGCCCAGGCGATGGCCAAGCCGTCGAAGGTGGCGGTGCCACGGCCGATCTCGTCGAGGATCACCAAGCTTTTCTCCGTCGCCTGATTGAGGATGGCGGAAGTCTCCACCATCTCGACCATGAAGGTGGAGCGCCCGGAGGCCAGATCGTCGCCTGCGCCGACGCGGCTGAACAAACGGTCCACCACGCCGATATGAGCGCTGTCGGCGGGCACAAAAGCGCCCATCTGCGCGAGGATCGCTATCAGCGCATTCTGGCGCAGGAAGGTGGATTTACCCGCCATGTTCGGGCCGGTCACCAGCCACAGCCGCCGCTCGCCCGACAGATCGCAATCGTTGGGAACGAAGTTTTTGTGCGCGGCATCGAGCGCCGCTTCGACCACCGTATGGCGACCGCGTGCAATCGCAAATGCCGTACCGGCATCGACCTTGGGCCGCACATGATGTTTGGCCGCCGCAAGTTCCGCCAGCGACGACGCCACATCGAGCACCGCGAGCGCATCGGCGATGCGCGCCAGATCCTGCGCCGACGACAATCCGTCGCGCGCCATCTCGTCGAACAGTTCCTTTTCGAGCGCCAGCGCCTGATCGGCGGCCTGCGAGATGCGGTTTGCCAAGGTGGAAAGCTCGTCGGTCGAAAATCGCACCGCCCCGCCCATAGTCTGGCGATGGCGATAGCCGCTGGTCATCAGCTTGTCGGCATGCTGGCTGGCAACCTCGATGAAATAGCCGAGCACGCCATTGTGTTTGATCTTCAGCGGCGTGCCGCTTTCCTCGCGATAGCGTGCCTCCAGCGTGGCAATCACGCGGCGCGACTCGTCGCGCAGCGCGCGCACTTCGTCGAGCGGCGCGTGACTGCCGGGGCGCACGAAGCCGCCGTCGCGGACATAGAATGGCGGTTCCTCCACCAGGAAATGCGAAAGCTTGCCGCTCAAGCTCGAAACCGATGCGATGGAGAGCGTAAGATCGTGCGCCGCTCTGGCGGCCTCGCCGGTAGGGGTTTTTGCGTTCAACAAATCGCGCACGGCACGCGAACAAGCAACGCCGTCGCGCAGGGCCGCGAGATCGCGCGGTCCCGCGCGCGCCACCGAAAGACGGCCCAGCGCGCGCGCGATGTCGGGGGCGCGGCGCAAACTTTCGCGCACGGCGTCGCGCGTCTCGATATCATCTACGAAGAACGCGACCGCATCCTGACGCTCTTCAATCTGTTTCACATCGGTAAGCGGCGCGGCCAGTCTGGCGCCGAGCAGCCGCGCTCCGGCCGCGGTGATCGTCCGGTCGATGACGGAAAGGAAGCTGCCGCGCCGTTCGCCCGCCAGCGTTTCGTTGAGTTCGAGATTGCGCCGCGTCGCCGCATCGATCGCCATGAAGGCGTGCGAGGCCTCGCGTGCCAAAGGCTGCAATGTCGGAAGCTTGCCCTTCTGCGTCAGCTCGAGATAGGCGATCAGTGCCCCCGCCGCCGACAGTTCCGCGCGCGAGAAGCTGCCGAAGCCGGCCAATTCGGAAATGCCGTAGTGAGTCTTTAGAGCGCGCTCGCCTGCGGTCGAGTCGAACTTGACGGCAGGAAGCGCCGTCAGAGCGCCGCCCAGTGCGCCCAAGAGCGGCGCAAGCTCCGGATCGGCAAGCAGCGTGTCGGGCGCCAGAAGTTCGCTAGGCGCCAGCCGCGCCAATTCGACGGAAAGCTCGCTTGGCGCGACCGCCGCCACGCAAAACGTCCCCGCCGACATGTCGGCGCTGGCGAGCGCAAAATCTCCCCCTGCCCGGCCCAGACTCGCCAGCGTGTTGGCGCGCGACGGCTCCAAAAGGGAATCCTCGGTCAACGTACCGGGCGTCACCAGGCGAACGACCTCGCGCCGCACCACGGATTTGGCGCCGCGCTTCCTGGCCAGGGCAGGATCTTCCACCTGTTCGCAGATCGCGACCCGAAAACCCTTGCGGATCAATCGTTCGAGATACTGCTCGGCGGCGTGCACCGGGACGCCGCACATCGGGATATCGTCTCCCAGATGCTTGCCCCGCTTGGTCAGCGCGATGTCGAGCGCTTCGGCTGCCCTAGCGGCATCCTCGAAGAACAGTTCGTAGAAATCGCCCATTCGGTAGAACAAAAGATAATCGGCGTGGGCCGCTTTGATTTCCAAATACTGCGCCATCACGGGCGTCGCCCCATCGGTTGTGGGACCGTTCGGCGCGGATGGGAGAGGCTCATTCATGGGCCAAGCCTAGCAGATTGGGACGCAGGCTTGCGTTGCGCATTGTGCAAGTGCAAAGGGCTTGCGACCTGATATTCTGTGGACAAGCATCATTCTGGAATAGCTCATGGAAAAGCCTCGCCGTCCTTCCTTCACCGAGGAAGAAGCCCTCGCCTTTCACACCGGCGCCAAACCCGGAAAAATCGAGATCACGCCGACCAAGCCGATGGCGACGCAGCGCGATCTCAGTCTGGCCTATTCGCCAGGCGTGGCCGTGCCGGTGCGGGTCATCGCCGAAAATCCGGATGCCGCCTACGACTATACGGCCAAGGGCAATTTGGTTGCCGTCATCTCCAACGGTACGGCGATTCTCGGGCTGGGCGATCTGGGCGCGCTGGCCGCCAAGCCGGTGATGGAAGGCAAGGCCGTCCTCTTCAAGCGCTTCGCCGATGTGGATGCGATCGATATCGAAGTCGACACCAAGGACGTGGACGCCTTCATCAACTGCGTGCGCTATCTCGGTCCCACCTTCGGCGGCATCAATCTGGAAGACATCAAGGCGCCCGACTGCTTCGTCATCGAAGAGCGACTGCGCGAACTCATGGACATCCCCGTCTTCCATGACGACCAGCACGGCACGGCGATCATCTCCGCCGCCGGTATCATCAATGCGCTGCATCTGACGGGACGCAAGATCGGCGACATCAAAGTGGTGGTGAACGGCGCGGGCTCGGCCGGCATTGCCTGTCTGGAGCTTCTGAAATCGATGGGCTTGCCGTCGGCCCATGCCATCCTGTGCGATTCCAAAGGCGTGGTGTATCGCGGCCGCACCGATGGCATGAATCAGTGGAAGAGCGCCCATGCGGTGGAAACCAAGGCGCGCAGCCTTGCCGACGCGGTGGCCGGCTCCGACGTCTTCCTCGGTCTTTCCGTCAAGGGCGCGATGACCCAGGCGATGGTCAAGACCATGACCAAGGCGCCGATCATCTTCGCCATGGCCAATCCCGATCCCGAGATCACGCCCGAAGAGGTCAAGGAAGTTTGCCCCGATGCCATCATCGCGACCGGTCGCAGCGACTATCCCAATCAGGTGAACAATGTGCTCGGCTTTCCCTACATCTTCCGCGGCGCGCTGGACGTGCGCGCCAAGACGATCAACGAAGCGATGAAGATCGCCGCGGTGGAAGCGTTGGCGGCGCTGGCCCGCGAGGACGTTCCCGACGAAGTGGCGGCGGCGTATCGCGGATCGCGCCCCTGCTACGGACCCGAATACATCATCCCGGTGCCGTTCGATCCCCGCCTGATCAGCCGGGTGTCGTCCGCCGTTGCCGAGGCCGCGATCAAATCCGGCGTGGCGCGCCGCGAACTCACGGATCTCGACGATTACCGCTACCGACTGTCGGCAAGGCTGGACCCCTCCGCCACCCTGTTCCATCAAATCACGGCCGGCGTCCGTGCCAAGCCCAAGCGGGTGGTGTTTGCCGAAGGCGAAGAGGAATGCGTCATCCGCGCGGCGGCGGCGTTCCAACACGCGGGGCTGGGCAAGGCCCTCCTGGTGGGACGCGAAGAGGTCATCAAGGCCGTCGTCAAGAGCGCCGGGCTCGACGACGCCATTCCGCTCGAGATTCGCGTGCCGCATTCCGCGGCCGAAGCCACGCCCTACATCGACGCGCTTTACAAACGGCTGCAGCGCCGCGGCGCCCTTTACCGCGACTGCGTGCGGTTGGTCACCAACGACCGCAACGTCTACGCCGCTTCGATGCTGACGGCGGGCGACGCCGACGCCATGGTCTCCGGCGTCACGCGCAATTACGCCACGGTGCTCAACGACGTGCGCAAGGTGCTCGATGTGCCCGCGGGTCAGCGGCCCATCGGCGTGCTCGTCATCTTCGCCAAGGGCCGCGTGATCTTCGCGGCCGACACTAGCGTGCATGAGCTGCCGACCTCCGAACAACTCGCCGACATCGCCATGCAGGCGGCACGCGTGGCGAAGCGCTTCGGCTTCACGCCGCGCGTGGCGCTCCTGGCTTCGTCGACCTTCGGCTTCCCGCGCAGCGAACGCAGCGAGCGCATCGTCGAGGCGGTGCACATCCTCGACAAGCGCCAAGTCGATTTCGAATATGACGGCGAGATGGCGGTGGATGTCGCGCTCGACCGCGAGCGGATGGCCGTCTATCCCTTCTGCCGGCTGACCGACACGGCCAATGTGCTGATCATGCCGGCGGTTCATTCCGCCGCGATCGCCACCAAGCTGCTGCAGCAGGTGGGCGGCGTAAGCATGTTGGGGCCGTTCCTGGTAGGGCTGGAGAAGTCCGTGCAGATCGTCTCGCTGGGCGCCAAGATGAGCGAGATCCACAACGCAGCGATCATCGCGTCGATGTGACGTCGTGACAGCGTGGCCACAAGCGGCGCATTGGAATTAACGGACGCGCGACTAAGAAAGGCCTTTCATGGACGATCCGAAGCTGACGGGTTTTATCGACCGCATCTGGGACGGCGAGATCGTCCCGACGCTGACTGACTACATCCGCATTCCCAACAAGTCGCCGATGTTCGATCCCGCCTGGGAAAAGCACGGCAATATGGCCAAGGCGGTCGACCTGTTCGCGGCCTGGGCGCGGGAAAAAGTCGCAAAGCTTCCGGGCGCCAAACTGGAAGTGGTGAACGTCGCAGGCCGCACGCCGTTGATCTTCATCGAAGTGCCCGGTACGGCGCCAGGCACCGTTCTGCTCTACGGCCATCTCGACAAACAGCCCGAGATGAAAGGTTGGGCCGAGGGCATGGGTCCGTGGACCCCCGTGCTCAAGGACGGCAAGCTCTACGGACGCGGCGGTGCCGACGACGGCTATGCCATGTTCGCGGCGCTCTCGGCGCTTCTGGCGCTAGAGGAACAAGGCATCGCGCACGCGCGCTGCGTCATCACCATCGAAGCGGGCGAGGAGTCGGGCTCGCCGGATCTGCCCTTCTATATCGACCATCTGGCGGCGCGTATCGGATCGCCGAACCTTGTGGTCTGTCTGGATTCGGGCTGCGGCAATTACGATCAACTTTGGCTGACCACTAGCCTGCGCGGCATCGCGGCGGGAAAGCTGACGGTTCGCGTGCTGAGCGAAGGCGTGCATTCGGGCGACGCCAGCGGCGTCGTGCCGTCGTCGTTCCGCATCTTGCGGTCGCTGCTGTCGCGCATTGAGGACGAAGCCAACGGCACAATGAAGCTCGCCGAATTCTCGGTGACGGTGCCACCCGACCGGCTGGAACAGGCCCGCGCTGCGGCGGCCATTCTCGGCGATGAGGTCTTCACCAAGATGCCGTTCGCGGGAGCGACACGCCCGATGGCCGCGACGCCCGAGGAGATGATCCTGAACCGCACCTGGCGGCCGCAACTCGCCGTCATCGCGATGGACGGGTATCCAACCCCCGAGAGCGCCGGCAACGTGCTTCTGCCCTATTCCACAGCCAAACTTTCGTTGCGCACGCCACCCACCTGCGATGCGCCCGCCGCGGTTGAAACGCTCAAGCGTGTACTGGAAAAAGATCCTCCCTATGGGGCCGAGGTCGTGTTCGAGGCCGAAGCAGGTCAAACCGGCTGGAACGCGCCCTCGCTGGCGCCCTGGCTGGCGGAGTCGTTGACTCGCGGCTCGACCGCTTACTTCGGCAAGCCGGTGGCGTTCATGGGCGAAGGCGGATCGATCCCCTTCATGGCCATGCTGGGCGAAAAGTTCCCGGGCACCCAGTTCGTGGTGACCGGCGTGCTGGGGCCGGGCTCCAACGCCCACGGCCCCAACGAGTTCCTGCATATCCCGGCGGGTAAGAAAATCTCGGCCTGTATCGCCAACGTACTGGCCGATCACGCCAAAGCCCGCCCATGAACAGGAAAACCGTCGAGCTCTTAACACTGTTCGCTTTTCTGGCGGTGACACTGACGGTGGGCTTCATCGCCAGTCTGGTGACCATGCCGAACATCCCCGGCTGGTATCACGCTCTGGCAAAGCCTTCCTTCAACCCGCCGGACGGCGTTTTCGCTCCGGTCTGGATAGGGCTGTACGTCTTGATGGCCGTCGCGGCCTGGCGGGTCTGGCGGAAAGCCGGGCTGTTGAGCCGGCCGCTGGGGCTTTATGCCGTGCAACTCGCCCTGAATGGAGCTTGGTCTTTGCTTTTCTTCGGGGCTCACGCCGTGGGGCTGGCCCTTGCCGAAATCGCGCTGTTGCTAGTGCTGATCCTGGCCACGATGCAGAGCTTCTGGAACCGGGACCGGATCGCCGGGCTGCTATTTCTGCCCTACGCCGCCTGGGTGCTGTTTGCCGGCGCGTTGAATGCCGCGATCTGGCGACTGAACGGCTGAGTGCCGCAGCCGATCTCTTTTTGTTCCAGGGGGTTAGCCCGTTTTTTGGCGCATTCGTCCCGCCTCACGGTCTTGCGAGCAGGGCACCCCCACCCTATATACCCCCTAGACGCGGTAAGAGCTTTTTGGCTCTTTGCCGCCATTATTTATGAGGGGGCAGGCTGTACGGCGCTTCTTTGGAAGGCCAAAGACCTGTTGCCCAGAAGGAAGGAAGAAACATGGCTAAAGTAATCGGCATCGACCTCGGCACGACCAATTCGTGCGTCGCGGTCATGGAGGGCTCGACCCCCAAGGTCATCGAGAATGCGGAGGGCGCGCGTACCACCCCCTCCATCGTCGCCTTCGCGGGCGACGGCGAACGGCTGATCGGACAGCCCGCCAAGCGGCAGGGCGTCACCAATCCCGAATATACCTTCTTTGCCATCAAGCGCCTGATCGGACGGCGCTTCGACGATCCCATGACCCAGAAAGACACGGGCATGGTCCCCTATAAGATCGTCAAAGCCGACAACGGCGACGCCTGGGTCGGCGGCCGCGAAGGCAAGAAATACGCCCCCGGCGAAATCTCCGGCTTCATCCTGCAGAAGATGAAGGAAACCGCCGAGGCGCATCTCGGCGAAAAAGTCACCCAGGCCGTCATCACGGTTCCCGCCTATTTCAACGACGCCCAGCGTCAGGCCACCAAGGACGCCGGCAAGATCGCGGGGCTTGAAGTCCTGCGCATCATCAACGAGCCGACGGCGGCGGCGCTCGCCTATGGCATGGACAAAAAAGGTTCCGGCATCATCGCGGTCTATGACCTTGGCGGTGGCACCTTCGACGTTTCCGTGCTGGAAATCGGCGACGGCGTGTTCGAGGTCAAATCCACCAACGGCGATACGTTCCTCGGCGGCGAGGATTTCGACCAGCGCGTGGTCAATTACCTCGCCGACGAATTCAAGAAGGAAAACGGCATCGACCTGCGCACCGATCGTCTTGCCTTGCAGCGTCTGAAGGACGCCGCCGAAAAGGCGAAGATCGAACTTTCCAGCGCGATGCAGACGGAAGTGAATCTCCCCTTCATCACCGCCGATGCCTCCGGCCCAAAACATCTGACCATCAAGATCACCCGCGCCAAGCTCGAAGCCTTGGTCGACGATCTGATCCAGAAGACCATCGGCCCGGTGAAGCAGGCGCTCAAGGATGCCGGCGTTTCCGCCAGCCAGATCGACGAAGTCATCCTGGTCGGCGGCATGACGCGCATGCCGTTGGTGCAGGAAACCGTCAAGCAGGCCTTTGGCAAGGAACCGCACAAGGGCGTCAATCCGGACGAAGTCGTCGCCATCGGTGCGGCGATCCAGGCCGGCGTGCTCAAGGGCGAAGTCAAGGACGTGCTGCTGCTCGACGTCACGCCTTTGTCGCTGGGCATCGAAACCCTGGGCGGCGTGTTCACCAGGCTGATCGACCGCAACACCACAATTCCGACCAAGAAGTCGCAGATCTTTTCCACCGCGGAGGACAACCAGACCGCCGTGACCATCCGCGTCTTCCAGGGCGAGCGCGAAATGGCGGCCGACAACAAGCTGCTCGGCCAGTTCGATCTGATGGGCATTCCCCCCGCACCGCGCGGCGTGCCGCAGGTGGAAGTCACCTTCGATATCGACGCCAACGGTATCGTTTCCGTTATGGCCAAGGACAAGGCGACCAACAAGGAACAGCAGATCCGCATCCAGGCCTCGGGCGGGTTGTCCGATGCCGACATCAAGAAGATGGTGCAGGAAGCCGAAGCGCACGCCGCCGAGGACAAGAAACGCCGTGCCCTGGCCGAAGCCAAGAACCAGGCCGACGCCCTGATCCATTCGACCGAGAAGGCCGTCAGCGAGCATGGCGCCAAGATCGATGCGGCCGAACGCACCGCGATCGAAACTGCGATGGCCACGCTGAAAGAGACAATCAAGTCCGACGACGTCGACGCGATCCAGCAGCAGACGCAGGCCTTGGCGCAAGCGTCGATGAAGTTGGGCGAGGCGATGTACAAGGCGCAGCAGGCGCAGGCGGCCGCCGAAGGCGAGGCCAAGCCCGATGCACCCAAGGACGACAATGTCGTGGACGCGGAATTCTCCGAGGTCGACGACAACAAAAAGGGCTCGGCGTAGTTCGGAAGCCGGAAGCGGGCGAGATTCAAACATGACTTCAGGATCCACCGGCTTCCGGTTTCACCTTTTTGATTTCGTGCCATGAGCAAGCGTTGCTATTACGAGGTCCTGGGCTGCAACAAGGGTGCGCCCGTTGCGGAACTCAAGGCGGCGTATCGCAAGCTCGCCATGGAACTGCATCCCGACCGCAACCCGGGCGATCACACCAGCGAGCTCAAGTTCAAGGAAATCAACGAAGCCTATGACGTCCTGAAGGACGATCAGAAGCGCGCGGCCTATGATCGATTCGGCCATGCGGCCTTCGAACAAGGCAACGGCCGCGCTGCCGGCGGCCATCCCTTCGACTTTGCATCCTCCTTCACCGACGTGTTCGACGACCTGTTCGGCGAATTCATGGGCGGCAAGCAGCGCCGCCGGCAGAATCGCGGTGGCGATCTTCGCTACAATCTCGAAGTCTCGCTGGAAGAGGCCTATCGCGGCCGCCGCGCCGAGATTAAAGTTCCCTCCGCCGTCGCCTGCGAAGTCTGCGGCGGCCGGGGCGCCGCACCCGGCACACAGGCCGAGATGTGCACCACCTGCGCCGGGCATGGCCGCGTCCGCGCCTCGCAGGGTTTTTTCACGGTGGAGCGCACCTGTCCGACCTGCCACGGCAACGGCCGCATCGTGAAGAGCCCGTGCAAGGCCTGCAACGGAACCGGCCATGTGCAGAAGGAACGTACGCTGGCCGTCGATATTCCTGCGGGCGTCGAAGAAGGCACGCGCATCCGCCTTTCGGGCGAAGGTCAGGCGGGCTTCAATGGCGGACCGCCAGGCGATCTGTATGTCTTCATCGCGGTCACGGCCCACCCGATCTTTCAGCGCGAGGGCCACGATCTTTTTTGCCACGTGCCGGTGCCGTTCGTTACAGCGACCCTGGGCGGCAGCTTGGAAGTGCCGACGCTGGACGGCGGGCGCACCAAAGTCACATTGCCCGAAGGCACCCAATCGGGCCGCCAGTTCCGCCTGCGCGGCAAGGGCATGCCGGTGTTGCGCGGCGGCGGCATGTGTGGCGACCTACATGTCGAGATCGTCGTGGAGATTCCGGTGAAGCTCTCCAAGAAGCAGAAGGAACTGCTGCGCCAGTTCGAGACGGAGAGTGCGCCCGGCAGCCATCCGCACTCGGAATCTTTCTTCGATAAAGTGAAAGAATTCTGGAACAGCGGCGCGAAGGCGTAATGTTCCTCGCCGATCAGCTACGCTTTCTCGGTCGGTTGGCCGCGAACCCTCACCACGTTGGCGCGGTTGCGCCTTCCAGCAAAAGACTTGCGCGCGCTATGGCGGCCGAGACCGATCCTGCGCGCCGCGGACGGGTTTTGGAACTTGGGCCGGGAACCGGTGTGGTGACCGAGGCTTTGATCGCGCGTGGCTTTGCGCCGGAGCGGATCACCGCCATCGAATTCGACGAGCATTTTGCACTGGCGTTGCGTGACCGCTGCTCGAGCGTGCGTGTGATTCACGGCGATGCGTTTCAGCTGGCGAACACATTAGGCGATGGCGCATGCTTTGCTGCCGTCGTTTCCAGCCTGCCTTTGCTCAACTTTCCGCTCACGAGCCGCCAGAGCTTGATCGCAGATATATTTGCGCGCCTGGAACCCGGTGCATCGTTCATCCAGTTTTCCTACGGCCTCAGCCCGCCGGTCGCCGCACCCGTTGGGGCCTGCGTCAAGCTTGCGGCGCGCGTCTGGCTGAACCTGCCACCGGCCAAGGTGTGGGTATACGGGCGCTGACTACTCCGCGGCCTCGGCGATCTGATCGGCGTTTTTCAAAACCCGTTCGTCGACATACGGCAGATATTTTTCGAAATTGTCCCGGAACATGCCCGCCAACTTCTTGGCTTGCGCGTCGTAGGCAGCCTTGTCCGTCCAGGTCTTGCGCGGGTTGAGAATGGCGCTGCTGACGCCCACCACCGCGACCGGAACGCGAAAGCCGAACACCGCGTCGTAAAGCCATTGGCTTCCGGCCAGCGAGCCGTTGAGCGCCGCCGACAACAACGCGCGCGTCACCTTAATCGGCATGCGCTTGCCGCCCGCGCTGGCAGGCCCCCCGGTCCAGCCGGTGTTGACCAGCCAGCAATCGCAATCGTGCTTGTCGATCAGATCGCGAAGCAGATTGCCGTATTCGGACGGATGGCGCGGCATGAAGGGCGCCCCGAAACACGTGGAGAAAGTCGGTTCCGGGTCCTTGCCCATGCCCTTCTCCGTGCCCGCCACCCTGGCGGTGAAGCCGGAAAGAAAATGGTACATCGCCTGGCTGGGCGACAATTTGGCGACCGGCGGCAAGACGCCGAAGGCGTCCGCCGTCAGCATGATGACGTTGGTGGGATGCGCGGCGCAGCCCGACTCGCTGGCGTGGGGAATATAGTGGATGGGATAGGCGGCGCGGGTGTTTTCCGTATAGCGGTCGTCGTCCAGGTCCAGCGCACCTGTCTCGGGATCGCAGACGACATTCTCAAGTACAGTACCGAAGCGTTCCGTGGTGGCAAAAATCTCCGGCTCGGCTTCGCGCGAAAGGCGAATGACCTTGGCATAACAGCCGCCTTCGAAATTGAACACGCCGTTGACGCCCCAGCCATGTTCGTCGTCGCCCACCAGCGTGCGCGAGGAATCGGCCGAGAGCGTCGTCTTTCCGGTTCCCGAAAGGCCGAAGAAGATCGCGACATCGCCCTTCTCGCCGACATTGGCCGAACAATGCATCGGCATCACCCGTTGGGGCGGCAAGAGGTAGCTCAGGATCGTGAAGACGGCCTTCTTGATCTCGCCCGCATAAGAGGTCCCCGCGATCAGCACCATCTTCCTGGTGAAATCCAGCGCAATGACGGTCGAAGTGGTGCAGCCATGCCTTTGGGGATCGGCTTTGAAGCCGGGCAAATCTATGATCGTGAACGCCGGCTCGAAGCTTGCCCATGCCGCCGGGTCCGGCTGAATCAGAAGATTGCGAATGAACAGAGAATGCCAGGCCAGCTCGGTCACCACGCGCACCGGCAGCCGGTGCGCCGGATCGGCGCCGCCCACAAGATCCTGTACGAACAGTTCGCGGCCCTTGGCGTAGGCTGCCATGTCCTGGTGCAGAACCTCGAAAGCCTCCGGCGTCATCGCCTTGTTGCTGCCCCACCAGACATGCGGAGTACTTTCCTCGTCCTTGACGATGTATTTGTCGGACGCAGAACGGCCGGTGTGTTGCCCGGTGAGGACAACCAACGGGCCGCCCGCGGCCCGCCGCCCTTCGCCGCGTGCAAGGGACATCTCGTACAGGCTGGGAGCGCCCAGATCCCAGTAGGCGGCCTTCAGCTCCCGCAGCCCGTGGCGCTCAAGGTCCCTTTCGCTTAACGACATATCCGATCCTTCTCTGCGGTTGCCCCGCTCAGGCAAACTACGTGGCGCATTGTGTCGCCGCAATGCCGTAGAGTGGATGATAATTTCCCAGATAGAGGCGGAAATTCATATGCTTACCATCGTCGCAGCCGGGAAGTGGCGAATGGTCGCGAAATGCCCGCAAGCTGTGCACAATTCGCCGGGATCGCACGGCTGTTCGTCCCGCAGCGCAAATGGACTATGAGCTTGAGACATGAGTTTTTCGGACCAAGACCTCGAACGATATGCCCGCCACATCGTATTGCGCGAAGTGGGCGGCGCCGGCCAAGCGAAGCTGCAGGCCTCGCGGGTGCTGGTGATCGGCGCCGGCGGCCTCGGCAGCCCCGTGATCCTCTATCTGGCGGCCGCGGGCGTCGGCACCCTCGGAATCGTCGATTTCGACACGGTCAGTCTGTCCAATCTGCAGCGCCAGATCGCGCACCGGACCGCCGACGTCGGCCGGCCCAAGACGCAATCGGCAGCAGATGCGGCGCAGGCCTTGAACCCCAATTTGAAAATCGAACCCCACGATCTGCGCCTGACTGAGGACAATTCGCTGGACCTGATCGGCCGCTACGACATCGTGGCCGATGGATCGGACAATTTCGCCACCCGCTTTCTGGTCGCCGACACCTGCTTTTTTGCCCGTAAGACCCTGGTCAGTGCCGCGGTCAGCGAGTTCTCGGGCCAGCTTTCCACCTTCAAGCCCGGAAAGGGTCAGCCCTGTTACCGCTGCCTGTTCGCCGAGCCCCCGCCGCCCGACAGCGTTCAGTCCTGCAGCGAAGCAGGCGTTCTGGGCGCCGCAGCCGGCGTCATGGGCACGCTCCAGGCGCTCGAAATCATCAAGGAGATTACCGGCGCGGGCGAGAGCATGGCCGGTAAGCTGCTGATTTACGAAGCGTTAGACACGCGCTTTCGCACGGTCACGGTTCGCCCCGATCCCGCCTGCAGGCTCTGCGGCGAAAGCCCGGCAATCCGCGGAATTTCGAATTCTTCGCGCCAAGCTTAACCGCGGATTAAAGCCCCGCTTTGCATAGTGACGCCGGACTGCGACGCAGCGCGGGGGCATATGGCGCAAGAGATTCATTACGAGATTTTTTCGCGCCGGGGCTCCAAAGGCGGCTGGAAGCTGATCGACATCAAGCAGGCCCGCGACGAGGCGCTCAAATTCGCGCAAGCGATCATGGCGGAAGGCGCCACCGGCGTGAAGGTCGTCAAGGAGACCTACAACGACGAGACCGGCGATTATCTGTCGCTGAAGGTATTCGAAGACGGGCTGAACAAGATAAAGACCACGCCCGCGCAGGAGGAAGTGCCTCACGCGCTGCCCTGCTTTAAACCCGACGATCTCTATTCCTATTATGCCCGCCAGACGATTGCCCGTCTGATTCCCGAGTTTCTTGCGCGCAACAGGGTTACCGTCACCGAACTTAGCCATCGCGCCGACATGCTGGAAAAGCTGGAGGCCACCGGCACGCTGTTACAGCACGCCATCCAGAAAGTCGCGGTGGCACAGGCCGCCTCCACCACGACGCCGGTCCAACAGATCATCAAGAGCCTCAACGAGCTGACGACCAAAGCGTTCCACCGCGTCTATCGCGACAGCCGCAACCTCACGTTTCCCGCTGTGAAGCAGGGCGAGTTCGGGACGCTGGCGACAAAACTGGCCAACCAGTCGGACGGCATCTATGTGCTCAACGGTGTGATCGCGCGCTTTCTGGCCAACGCAAAGGGCTGGGACGAGAAAGTTTTCCGGCTGGTCTCGCTGATGGATGAGGCGCCCGAGGAGGGACCCGGCGGCCAGCTCCTGATTACGGCAATCGATACGATCATCGCTGAAATCCTGGGCGGCTCTGCGGCGCTGCACGAGCTGATCGGGCAGAAGGACAATCTGGGCGCCGCTCTGATGCGTCTGGTGCAACTGTTCCTGGGACACGAGCCAGAGGTCGCCGATGGCGAGCGGCAGGGTCTGATCTTACTGACCCAGCGCATCGCCAAGGACCAGCTGCCCGAAGCGCGCACCGCCATCGCCAGCCGCATCACTGCAGAATTCAAAAGCGTCAAGCGGTTATGTCCGGAATCCTTGACCGAAGAGTTCAAGACCCTGCGCCAGATCGCCAACCGCGTGGTGCTGGGCGTCGGAAAATATCTCAGCCACGAAGATCTGGTCGCCGCCTTCACGCTGCGCTCCAGGCGGCTGATCACCCACGAAACCCTTGGAGAGCATCTGGCCGATGCGGCCACGCCCGACGAAAAACTCGAGCGGCTGTTGTTTGTCGAAGAAAACATCATCGGGATCGAGAACAAGCGCCAGCTCGCCACGTTCGTAACTCCGATCATCACCTCTCCCGCCTTCGAGAACCATTTCCATGCCGCGAAGATGCCGGTGATGGCACGGCTGCAACGTTTGGCGGCACTTCATGCGCGCATCCGCTGTTCCAATTTTCAGGAAAACCAACGGACGGAATTCGCCGACATGCTCGATCGCCTCGCCTTCGGGGTCGAAGCGCGCGCCAAACTGCTTGAATCGATCGAGGCCAAGCCGGCGAGCCATGTCGAAAAGGCCGTCACGATCCTGAGGCTTTTCACGGCGGAGACGTTTACCGAAGGAATGCTTTCCGCCAAGGCGCGCGAGATGATCATCGCCTATCTGTCGAAGCCGGGATTTCTCACCGGATACGTCGCCCAAATGCCGGCGGCAACCGAGGACAAGCCCGACGCCGGCGCTGCCATGGCCGAACTCATGCGGACCCTGGAGCGCGCCGGTATCACTCAGGAAACCGGGCTGAAATCCATCGCGGCGTAACCTGATCGCTAGTGTGCCGCGTCCCAATTCTGGGCGGCGCGCGCTTCCACCGTCAGCTTGACGCTTAAGGGAATCGCCGGCAGCGAAGCCTGTTCCATCACCGCGACGGCAACCGCAGAGGTTTTTTCCACATCGGCATCGACCGCTTCGAACACCAATTCGTCATGGACCTGAAGCAGCATCCTCGCCTTCAGCCCGGCGGCGGCCAGCGTACCCGGCATGCGGATCATGGCGCGCCGAATGACGTCGGCGGCCGTGCCCTGGATCGGGGCATTGATCGCGGCGCGCTCGGCTCCGCCGCGAAAACCTTGATTGGCCGACTTGATCTCGCGGATATGGATACGCCGCCCGAACAAGGTTTCCACATAGCCGTGCTCGCGGGCAAAATCCTTGGTGGTTTCCATATAGTCGCGGATGCCGGGGAAGCGCTGGAAATACTTCTTGATGTAGTCATCCGCTTCGCTGCGCGCGATACCGAGTTGATTGGCGAGGCCAAAGCCTGAAATGCCGTAGACGATGCCGAAATTGATCGCCTTGGCGCGGCGCCGCACTTCCGGCGGCATACCCTTCACCGGTACGCCGAAGATCTCGGAAGCCGTGAGCGCGTGGATGTCCAGACCGTCGGCGAAGGCTTTTTTCAACTGCGGGATATCGGCGATGTGGGCGAGCAGGCGCAGTTCGATCTGGCTGTAATCGGCGCTGATGAGCTTAGCGCCCTTGGGCGCAACGAAGGCCTGACGGATGCGCCTTCCTTCCGGTGTGCGGATCGGAATGTTCTGCAGATTGGGATCGGTGGAGGCCAGCCGCCCGGTCGCCGCCGCCGCCATCGCAAACGAAGTGTGCACGCGCCCGGTTTGCGGATTGACGTAGGTCGGCAGCGCATCGGTATAAGTGCCACGCAGCTTGGCGAGCAGGCGCCAGTCGAGGACCTTGCGCGGCAGATCGTGGCCCTGCGCCGCGAGCTCTTCCAGCGCGTCGGCGTCGGTGGACCAGGCGCCGGTCTTGGTCTTCTTGCCGCCGGGCAGCGAAAATTTCCCGAACAGGATGTCGCCAAGTTGCTTGGGTGAGGCGACATTGAACGATTCGCCTGCCAGCTTGTGGATCTCGCTTTCAAGGACCGCCATGGCCTTGGCGAAATCGTTGGAGAGCTTGCGCAACAGGTCGGAATCGATGGCGATGCCTTCGCGCTCCATGTCCACCAGCACTGGCAGCAATGGCCGCTCCAGCGTTTCGTAGACCGTGCGTTTTGCCTCCGACGCCAGCCGCGGCTTCAGCAGCATCCACAGCCTCAGCGTCACGTCGGCGTCTTCGGCCGAATAGCGTGTGGCTTCGGCGATAGGCACCTGGTCAAAGGTGATTTTCTCCTTGCCCTTGCCGGCGACCTCGGAGAACGAGATCGGCTTGTGACCCAGATGAAGTTCCGACAGCTCGTCCATGCCGTGGCCGTGCAGGCCGCCGTCGAGCACATAAGACATCAGCATCGTGTCGTCGAACGCGGCGATGCGGATGGCGCGCTGCAGGAAGATCAGGAAATCATATTTCAGATTCTGGCCGATTTTGAGAACGGAATCGTCTTCCAGCAGCGGCTTCAGCCGCTTCAGCAAATCGGCTTCCGGCAGTTGCGCGATGGCTTTTGCGGACTCGAACGAAAAACCGTCACCGGCGACATGCCCGCAAGGGATGTAACAGGCCTCGCCCGGCGCCAGCGCCAGCGATACGCCGCAAAGCCCCGCCTGCATGGCATCGAGCGAGGTGGTTTCGGTATCGACGCAAACCACGCCGCTCTCGCTCGCCCGCGCGATCCAATGATCCAGACGTTCGAGCGTCGTCACCGTCTCGTAGGCGGAATGGTCGATGGAAGCCAGGATAGCGGTACGATTGGCGACGGCGCCTGCGCCGGATGCCGGTGTTGGGTCGGGAAGAGGTTTGCTCTCCGGGCTCGTGCCGGTCGTCCGTATCGCTGCTGCGGGAGGAACCAAGGCGTCGGTATCCTCGATGCCGTAATGCGCGGCGGCGCGTTTTGTCAGGCTGGCAAATTCCATTGCCTGCAGGAATGCCAACAGTTTGGCGGGATTGGGTTCGCGGACCCCAAAGACCTCGGGCGTCTGCGTTAGCGGCGCGTGATCGTCGAGCAGCACCAATTTTTGCGACAGCCGTGCCTTGTCGGCGTTGGCCATCAGGGTTTCGCGGCGTTTGGGCTGCTTGATCTCGCCGGCCCGCGCCAGCAGGGTTTCGAGATCGCCGTAGGCGTTGATCAGCTCCGCCGCGGTCTTCACGCCGATGCCCGGCACGCCCGGCACATTGTCGGTGGAATCGCCGGCCAGCGCCTGCACTTCCACGACTTTCGACGGCGGCACGCCGAAGCGTTCCATCACCTCCGCGGACCCGATCTTCTTGTTCTTCATGGTGTCGAGCAGTTGCACCTTGCCGTCTTCCACCAGCTGCATCAGGTCCTTGTCGGAGGACACGATGGTGCAGCGTGCGCCCGCTTCGCGCGCCAGCCTGGCGTAGGTGGCGATCAGATCGTCGGCCTCGAAGCCCTTTTCTTCCACACAGGCGACGCCGAAGGCGCGCGTCGCGTCGCGCACCAGCGGGAATTGCGGGATCAGGTCCTCGGGCGGCTCGGGCCGGTTGGCCTTGTATTCGGGATAGATGTCATTGCGGAAGGTCTTCTTGCCGGCGTCGAAGATTACCGCCAGATGGCTGGGACGGTCGCCGTCCTTCATGTCCTCCAAGAGCTTCCACAACATGTTGCAATAGCCGGACACCGCGCCGGTCGGCAGCCCATCGGACTTGCGCGACAAAGGCGGCAGCGCGTGATAGGCGCGGAACAGATAGCCCGATCCATCGATCAGATAGAGGTGGTCACCCTTCTTGAGCGGAGCGGTCAATGTGCCTTCGCCTTCAGGACAAAGCGACGGTCGCAATAGGGGCATTCCACGAAGTCTTCGTCGCCCATCTCCAGATAGACCTTGGGATGGCCAAGTGCGCCGCCGCCGCCGCCGCCGTCGCAAGCGACTTTGGTGGTTTCCACCTCGATGATTTCCGGCACGTCCACAGGCATGGTTCTGTTCTCAAATGGGGCGGGCGGATGATAGCTTCCGGACGCGCCACTGCAACCCGGCTTTGCCGTCCTTCGAGGCCCGGCGCGCGTCATGCTGAGGTGGCCGCGAAGCGGCCCTCGAAGCACGCACGCCGGGCGCCTCAGGATGACGAGGCAATTCAATCTGGTCGAACAATGCACTAAGCTCCCCTCATGGTTCGTCTGACCCGCATCTATACCAAGACCGGCGACAAGGGCTTGACCTCGCTGGGCGACGGCACGCGCGTCTCCAAGAGCGCTTTGCGAGTGGAGGCCTTCGGCACGGTGGACGAGGCCAACGCCGCCATCGGGCTGGCGCGGCTCCATGCCAAGGGCAAATTCGACATCCTGCTGGCGCGCATCCAGAACGATCTGTTCGATCTGGGCGCCGATCTGTGTGTGCCCGAAACCACCAAGAGTGCCAGATCACGGCTGCGGATCGCCGACGCCCAGGTCGTGCGGCTGGAACGCGAGATCGACGCGATGAACGCCAAGCTGAAGCCGCTAAACTCCTTCGTCCTGCCGGGTGGAAGCGCGCTGGCGGCCCATCTGCATCTGGCGCGGACGATCGTGAGGCGCGCCGAACGGCTCATGGTTCAGTTGTCGAAAAGCGAAAAAGTCGGCGAAGCCGCGCTGCGCTATATCAACCGGTTGTCCGATCATCTGTTCGTCGCCAGCCGCGCGGCGAACGCCAATGGCGCACGCGACGTGCTGTGGGTGCCTGGAGCAAATCGCGAATAGCGATCAGAATCAATTCGCTGCTCGCTTCTATGCCGTTTCGTGCTTCTGGCCGAATAGAAAGGCCAGGACGATCCCGACCAGACCGACAACCAGCCAACTCCACACGCCGAGCAGCCAAGCGATGGCGCCCGCAAGAAAGCCGGGCAGATGCGCCGCATTCCAGGCCTTGAAGATTTCGACGCCGCCCTTGTCGAACAGCTCCCAGACCTCCGCCAGCGAGCGGACGGAGATATGCCCACCCTTCTCAAGCGACGTCACAACGTCGCCGCCCATCAGCATCAAAGCGAAGACGACCAGAATGAGACTGATAAGACGCATCAATACGAACATGGGGACCCCCGACACGATCCTTGGAAGGCTAACGAGCACACCCGCACGTGACAAGAATGCAAATGTGCCATTAACCAACAATTGCAGCGCGCGACGATCTTGCGCCGCGACACCGCACAGTTTCGTGTCAGAAAGAAAACAGCGCGTCGTCACCTCTTGGGATAGGGCGTACCGTTCTTGTGGGCAAACACGCCGACTTTGCAGTCGATCTGCAGGTCGATATCGGGATAGGAACAGAAATCTTCTTCCGAGCGCGCGCCGACTTCCAGATAGACGGCAGTCTCTGACGATTTGTTGATCAGGTGATGGCCGTTTGCTGCGTTCTTGGGATACGCCGCGCAGTCGCCGGCGCGCAGGATCTCTTCGCCAACATCGGTAACCTGTACGACCTCGCCAGACAGCACATAGACGAACTCGTCCTCGGCCGAATGCCAGTGGCGCTGGCTGGACCAGTTGCCGGGCGGCAGATGAACGAGATTGACGCCGAACTGGGAAAGGCCGCCGGCATCCCCCAAGGCCTGCTTGATGCGGCCCGCGGCCTTTTCATGGAAGGGCGCGGGATAGCCGGAGCCTTTGCGCTCGGGCACGGTGTCTAAGTCGATCTTGGGCATAGCTGCTCCTCACTTGCTGCCGGCAGCATAAAACAAAACCGCCCGCGGTGCTCTGCGGACGGTCTGTTTTTTTTGCAGGATTTTCGGCCTGCTTTTTTTAGCTCGGCTGGCCTTCGGTGCCGGCCGGCTGACCTTCGGCAGCCTGTTTCTTGGTCAGGTCCTCGCCGGTCGTCTGGTCGACCGCCTTCATCGACAGGCGCACCTTGCCGCGATCGTCGAAGCCGAGCAGCTTGACCTTCACGGCCTGGCCTTCGCTGACCACATCGCTGGTCTTGCCGACGCGTTTGGCGGCCAGTTCCGAGATATGGACGAGGCCGTCCTTGGGCCCGAAGAAATTCACGAAGGCGCCGAAATCCATCACCTTGACGACCTTGCCGTCGTAGATCTCACCGATCTCCGGCTCCGCCGTGATGCCGCGAATCCATTTGAGCGCCGCCTTGATCGATTCGCCGTCGGCGGAAGCGATCTTCACGGTGCCGTCGTCCTCGATGTTGATCTTGGCGCCGGTCTTTTCGACGATCTCGCGGATCACTTTGCCGCCCGAGCCGATCACTTCGCGGATCTTGTCGGTCGGAATCTTGATCGTCTCGATGCGCGGCGCATATTCGCCGAGTTCGCCGCGGCTGTGGCTGATCGCCTTGTTCATTTCGCCCAGGATATGCAAGCGGCCGCCTTTGGCCTGATCGAGCGCCACGCGCATGATCTCTTCGGTGATGCCGGCGATCTTGATGTCCATCTGAAGCGAGGTGACACCCATTTCGGTGCCCGCCACCTTAAAGTCCATGTCGCCCAGATGATCCTCGTCGCCGAGGATGTCCGACAGCACCGCAAAGCGCTCGCCTTCCAGGATCAGGCCCATGGCGATGCCGGCGATCGGGCGGGTGATCGGCACGCCTGCGTCCATCAGCGCCAGCGAGGTGCCGCACACCGTCGCCATCGACGAGGAGCCGTTGGATTCGGTGATCTCCGACACGATACGCAGCGTGTAAGGGAAGTCCTCCTTCTTCGGCAACATCGGATGGACGGCGCGCCAGGCGAGCTTGCCATGGCCGATTTCGCGCCGGCCCGGGCCCGACATGCGACCCGTCTCGCCCACCGAATAGGGAGGGAAATTATAGTGCAGCATGAAGTGTTGCTTGTAGGTGCCTTCCAAACTGTCGACGAACTGCTCGTCCTCGCCGGTACCTAGCGTCGCCACCACGAAGGCCTGCGTTTCGCCGCGGGTGAACAGCGCCGAGCCGTGGGTGCGCGGCAGGATGCCGACCTCGGCCACGATCGGACGCACGGTGACCAGATCGCGTCCGTCGATGCGTTTCTTGGTGTCGAGCACCGCGTTGCGCATCACATCGGCTTCCAGATCGTGCATAAGGCCCTTGAACTTGGACTCGTCCAGCTTGCCTTCGCCGACAAACTCCGCCGCCGCACGGCCACGGATTTCCTTGATGCGGTCGCCGCGGACGTGTTTTTCGGCGATCTGAAAGGCCGCCCCGAGCTCGGCGCCCACCAGCGCCTTGACGCGCCCAAAGATTTCCTTGTTGTCGCCGACGGGAACGTCGCGCGGCTCTTTCGCCGCCTTTTCCGCGAGCCGAATGATCATGTCGATGACCGGCTGCATCTCCCGGTGGCCGAACATCACGGCGCCGAGCATTTCGGATTCCGAAAGCTCCTGCGCTTCGGATTCCACCATCAGCACCGCGCTGGCGGTGCCCGCGACCACCAGATCGAGCTTGGAGTTCGGCATGGTGTCGAGTTCGGGGTTCAGCTTGTACTCGCCGTCGATGAAGCCGACGCGCGCCGCCCCGATCGGACCCATGAACGGAATGCCGGAGAGGGTCAGGGCGGCGGACGCCGCGACCAGGCCGATGATATCCGGATCGTTTTCCAGATCGTGGCTGAGCACGGTGACGACCACCTGGGTCTCGTTTTTGTAGCCGTCTGCGAACAGCGGACGGATCGGCCGGTCGATCAGCCGCGAGGTCAGGGTCTCGCGCTCGGTGGGCCGTCCTTCACGCTTGAAATAGCCGCCCGGAATCTTTCCGGCGGCGAAGTATTTTTCCTGATAGTTGACGGTCAGGGGAAAAAAATCGATGCCGGGTTTGGGCTCTCGCGCGCCGACGGCGGTGGCCAACACCACGGTTTCTCCATAAGTGGCGACGACGGCGCCGTCTGCCTGACGGGCGACCTTGCCCGTTTCGAGGACGAGCTTGCGCCCAGCCCATTCGATCTCTTCACGTACGATTTTGAACATTTTCGGATATTCCTGTTTTCCTTCGTTCCCGCGGGCCGAATTGCCGGCGGGGTCTTCGTCTTCATTCAAAAAGTATTGCGCGCATGCGCGCGCATTCCGCGGCAACGCGTGAAGCGTGCAACGGGGTGGACGGTGGGATGCGCTTTCAGCGCCTCAGTCCCAACCGGCCGATCAGCGCCTCATAGCGCTTCTCGTCGGAGGCTTTGATGTAGTCGAGCAGACGCCGGCGCTGCGACACCATCTTGATGAGGCCGCGGCGCGAGTGGTTGTCCTTCACATGCGATTTGAAGTGCTCGGTCAGGTTGGTGATGCGCTCGGAGAGCACGGCCACCTGAACTTCTGGCGAACCCGTATCGCTCGGGCTCTTTTGGTATTCGCCAATAACTACTTTCTTACGTTCGGGCGTGATCGTCATACGGTCATCCAGTTCCAAAGTTGAAAACACGAAACGGTCGTAGCTCTCCGGCTTCCAGCGCGGTCAGTGCGACCGGTTCGCCTTCGCCCGTGGAGCAGAAGACCGTGAGCCCCTGAAGATCGTCGCCTGACGCGCTCTCCGTAATCCGAGCGAACTGCGTCGCACGGATCAAAATCGGATTGCCGCTTCTCAGGCGAACCGCATCCGGGCCCGTGACGGCCAGCGCCGGGATGCCGTCCAGCGCGGTCGAAATAGGCCTCAAGTGCTCAAAAGCGGCGGGACTATGCATAAAACCCTTCAGGGTTTCCAGCCCTATCGCGTCGTCGGCCGAAAACCCTCCCACCCGGGTGCGCCGCAGGGCCGAGACATGGCCGACCGTGCCCAGCGCCAGGGCCAGGTCCCGGGCCCAGGCTCTGACGTAAGTGCCTTTGCCGCAATGCATTTCGAACTCGGCATGGTCGGGATCGGGCAACCCCAGAAGGCTGGCCGACCTGACGAACACTCTTCGAGGTGCGAGATCGACCGGTTCGCCTTCGCGCGCCAAATCGTAAGCCCGCTCGCCCGAAACCATGATTGCGGAATAGGAAGGCGGGATCTGATCAATCATCCCCACAAAGGCCGGCAGCGCCCGTTCGACCTCGTTCTGCGCCGGACGGCTATCGGACGTGGCCGTGACTGCCCCTTCGGCATCGTCGGAATCGCGCCCTTCGCCCCAGCAAATCGTGAAACGGTAAGTCTTCTCAGCGTCCATGGCGAAGGGGACGGTCTTGGTCGCCTCTCCCAGCGCCACGGCCAGCACGCCCGTCGCCATCGGATCGAGGGTGCCGGCATGGCCGGCCTTCTGGGCGTCGAACACGCGTTTGACGATGGCGACGGCCTGGGTGGAGGTGATGCCTTGCGGCTTGTCGAGCACCACCCAGCCGTGAACCGGCGAGCCCTTTTTCCTACGGCTCATCGCTGTCGGTCTTGTTGAGGTCGCGCTGGACCAGCGGGGATTTCAGGATGGTCTCGATCTTTTCGGCCTCGGCGAAGGATCTGTCTTCCACAAATCGCAGCTCGGGCGTGAATTTCAGGGCGATCAGATGGCCCATCTGGCCGCGCAGATAGGCTTTGTGGCGGTTGAGTGCGGCGACGATCTTATCGGCATTCTTGCCACCCAAAGGTTCGCAATAAGCCGTGGCATGGCGCATGTCGCCCGAGGGGATGACCTGGGTGATCGTCACCGAGACGCCGGCCAGATCGGGATCGCGGATATCGTCGCGGATCAGGATTTGGGACAGCGCATGGCGCAGCGTCTCGCCGACGCGCAACTGGCGCTGGGACGGGCCGATGTGGGTACGGGAGTGATGGGGCATTTGATTGTTCCATCCCTCATCCTTCGACGGGCTCAGGGTGAGGGGCTTGATCTGTCCCTCATGCTGAGCTTGCCGAAGCATGAGGCGGGCGATGCGCTTACAGCGCGCGCTGGATGGTTTCGACCTCGAAGGCTTCGATGATGTCCGCCTTCTGCATGTCCTGATAGTTCGCAAAGGCCATGCCACATTCCTGGCCGTTTTGCACTTCGCGCACCTCGTCCTTGAAACGCTTCAAGGTGGAAAGCTCGCCTTCGTGGATCACCACATGGTCGCGGATCAGGCGCACCCTGGCGCCACGGCGCACCACGCCTTCGGTGACGCGGCAGCCGGCCACCTTGCCGACCTTGGAGATCGTGAACACTTCCAGGATTTCGGCGTTGCCGAGGAACTTCTCGCGCGTTTCCGGCGTCAGCAGGCCGGAGAGCGCCGCTTTCACATCGTCCACCACGTTGTAGATGATGCTGTAATAGCGGATCTCCACGCCGTCGCGCTTGGCGCGCTCGCGCGCCTGCTTGTCGGCGCGCACGTTGAACCCGATGATCGCCGCACCCGAGGCATGGGCCAGGATCACATCGCTTTCGGTGATGCCGCCGACGCCCGACTGCAGCACCTGCACCCCGACCTCGTCGGTGCCGAGCTTGATCAGGGCGCCCTGAATGGCCTCGGTCGAACCCTGCACGTCCGCCTTGATCACCAGCGGCAAGAGCCGCTTTTGTCCGCTTTCGCGCGTTTTCAAGAGCTGGTCGAGCGTCTGGCGTGAGGTTGTCGCGTGACGCGCTTCGCGGCGCTTGCGGGCACGGTATTCCGTAACCTCGCGGGCGCGTGCTTCGGATTCCACCACGGCGAATTCGTCGCCGGCTTCCGGAGCACCGGACAGGCCGAGCACTTCCACCGGGATCGCCGGGCCGGCACTCTCGACGGTCTCGCCGCGATCGTTCTGCAGCAGACGCACGCGGCCCCATTCCGAGCCCGCCACCACAATGTCGCCGACCTTCAGCGTGCCGCGCGATACCAGGGCGGTCGCCACCGGGCCGCGGCCGCGATCGAGCTTGGCCTCGATGATCGCGCCTTCCGCGGAGCGATCGGGATTGGCCTTGAGATCGAGCAATTCCGACTGCAGCACGATCATCTCGGCCAGCTTGTCGAGACCCGTACCTTTCTTGGCAGAGACTTCCACCGCAATGGTTTCGCCGCCGAGATCTTCGACCTGGATCGAGTGCTGTAGAAGTTCGGTCTTGACCCGCATCGGATCGGCATCGCCTTTGTCGACTTTGTTGATCGCGACGATGATCGGAACATTCGCGGCCTTGGCATGGGCGATGGCTTCCACCGTCTGCGGCATGACCCCGTCGTCGGCGGCGACGACCAGCACGACGATGTCGGTGACTTTGGCGCCGCGCGCGCGCATCGCCGTGAAGGCGGCGTGGCCCGGGGTGTCGAGGAACGTGATCTTGGCACCGTTCTTCAGCACGACCTGATAGGCGCCGATATGCTGGGTGATGCCACCGGCCTCACCCGCCACGACGTCGGTCTTGCGCAGCGCGTCGAGCAGCGAGGTCTTGCCGTGATCGACATGGCCCATGACGGTCACGACGGGCGAACGGGACTTGAGGTTGGTGTCCTCGTCGACCGAACCCTTGAGACCCTCGAGCACGTCGGATTCCGCGACCCGCTTGACGGTGTGTCCGTATTCGGCGGCGACGAGTTCAGCGGTGTCGGCGTCGATCGTGTCGTTGACCGTCGCCATCATGCCGTTCTTCATCAGCACCTTGATGACGTCCACAGAGCGGCGCGCCATGCGGTTGGCGAGCTCGGCCACCGTGATGGTTTCCGGGATGATCACCTCGCGCGGACCGACCGGGCCGGCGACTTCTTTCGCGCCCTTGTTCACGCGCTGCAAATGGCGGCGGTAGGAGGCGACCGAACGCATGCGCTCGTCGTCGCCGGACAGCGCTTTGGTGACGGTAAGCTTGCCGCGGCGGCGGTCGCCCTCGCCTTTCTTGACGGCGGGGGTCTTAACCGGAGCCTTAACGCCCTTCTTGGGAGCGGCTTCGTCGTCTTCCTCGGCAACGAGACGTGCACGGCGTTGCGACGCCGGGGTCGGCGCGGCGCCGGGGACGGCCGCGGGCTCATCCTTCTTTTCCAGCCGGCGCGTGGCTTCTTCTTCCGCATGCTTGCGGGCCTGAACTTCGGCGGCCTTGCGAGCGTCTTCCTCGGCCTTGCGCTTGTCGGCGGCGGCGCGCTCGAGCTTGAGGCGCGAATCTTCCTCGACACGGCGGCGGGCGTCTTCTTCGGCACGCTTGCGGGCTTCTTCTTCGTGGACGCGGGCGTCGGCGAGGGCCGCGCCGCGGCGCTGCTTTTCTTCGTCTGTCAGCTGGCGCAGCACCACGCCCGGGCGCGAGGAGGCGGGCGCAGCGGCGGGCGCCGCAGAGGCGGGCGCGGCCGTCTTGGCTTGCGGTCCTTTGGTGTGGACTTTGTCGGCGGGCTTGCCGGGCTCGATGCGCGCGCGCTTCTTCTCGACCACGACCGCTTTGGTGCGGCCATGGCTGAAGCTCTGTTTGACGGTGGAGGTTTCCGTCTTCTTCAGAGACAGCGTTTTTCCGGAAGGGCCCGGGCGGCGCGTCGAGGTATCGTTGGTATCGCTCATACGTCTCTTTCGTTGCGGGCAGGGCTCGAACCTGACGTTCCCGACGGCCGCACGCGGAACCCCATAAGCCTTGCGGAATCGACGATCAGCCGCTGTGCTAGGGGGCCGGGTTGGACGGCGGCATGTACCACATTCTCGCGCCCCAGCGCCAAGCTCAATTCGGCGCCGCCGAGGCAATCGATGATTTTCACGCTGAGGCCGCGCGATGCGGCCGCGGAAGCGAGTTTTTTGCGCCCATCGGCGGCGCCTTCGCTGGCTTCCACCAGGACGGAAGGGGGTGCTTTGCCATCCAGAGCGCGCAGCACATTGTCGAAGCCTTGTGCCAGCTGGCCGGCCCGGCGCGCCAGGCCCAGATCGGATTGCATCCGGCCGGCGAGCAGCCGTTCCACGCGGACGACCAGATCAGGGGCGACCACAACGTCGCTCTTCGCGGCCTTGGCGAAATCCTTGCGGGCGACGGCGCGCTGCAACAAGGCGGCGTCGGCCGTGACCCAGATTCCCCGGCCGGGCAATTTGGCGGCGATGTCCGCGACGATCTCCCGCTCGGGGCCGACGACGAAACGGACGAGTTCTTCCTCAGGGCGCACTTCGCCCGTCACGATGCAGCGGCGTTCGCGCGAGCCGCCAAGCTCATCGCGTTCGCGCATCGTGTCCTCGTCCAATTTCGCCGCAAGAGCCGTCATGCAGCGCCGTCCTCCGCCGCTGCGCCCTCGCCTTCGGGCGCCTCAGCTTGTTCTTCGGCGGGTTCTTCCGGCAGTTCTTCGATCCATCCGATCTTGACGCGCGCCTTCATGATGATGACGTTGGCTTCGTCGGCATTGATTTCGAAGCCTTCCAAGGCGCCAGGCACGCGCACGCGTTCCTTGTCCTTGTTGGTCTCGTAATAGCCGAGCAGATCATCGGTGGCGCAGCCCGCGAGATCTTCGAGCGTCTTGACGTCGTGCTCTCCGAGCGCGACGGCCATCGCCGGCGTGACGCCTTCCACTTCCAGCACCTCGTCGGCAACGCCGAGCGCGCGGCGCTTGTCGTCCATTTCCTTGTTGCGGGCTTCGATATGCTCCAGGGCGCGG
>Ga0265314_10000919_pt1 | contig 34671 bp, 35 predicted proteins | sample 4126metaG_FD_203106 | JGI IMG/M metagenome (GOLD analysis project Ga0265314, IMG submission 203106) | Rhizosphere microbial communities from Carex aquatilis grown in University of Washington, Seatle, WA, United States - 4-1-26 metaG | ecosystem: Host-associated > Plants > Roots > Rhizosphere >...
GGCGACTACCTTCTCGGATTGCGTGGCGACGGCTTCGGACGCCTCATGGCGGACGAGAAGCAAGTGACCATGATGGGCAGAGGCGGCGCTGAAGGAATTACAGCCAGCGTCGGCCGCATCCACCTGGAAAAGGGTCAGAAGGTTGCCCTCAATCTGCAATACGGCAGCATGACCGGCAAGCCGCACGCACAACTGATTTGGGAGAAGGTAAACACTGCGCCTTCGCCTGAAGCTGTTGCCGCTGCAAAGAATGCTGACATCGTTGTTGCCGTTGTGGGCATCACCAGCCAGCTCGAAGGCGAAGAGATGCCGGTAACCGAACCAGGATTCCTGGGCGGAGACCGCACCAGCATTGACCTGCCTGCGCCGGAAGAAGCGCTCGTCGAAGCAGTGCAGGCCACCGGCAAGCCCACCGTAGTCGTCCTCATGAACGGCAGCGCACTCGCCGTTAACTGGATCAACGAACACGCCAACGCGGTCCTTGAAGCCTGGTACTCCGGCGAAGAAGGCGGAGCGGCAATCGCCGAGACGCTGAGCGGCAAAAACAATCCTGCCGGCCGGCTTCCGGTTACGTTCTACAAAGACACCACCCAGCTGCCAAACTTTGAAGACTATGAAATGACCAACCGCACCTATCGCTACTTCAAGGGCACGCCGCTTTATCCGTTCGGTTACGGACTGAGCTACACCACCTTCAAGTACAGCGATCTGAGCGTCAACACTCCGTCAGTAGCTGCGGGACAACCCGTAAGCGCCGACGTTACCGTTGCAAACACCGGCAGCAAGGCTGGAGACGAAGTGGTGCAGGTCTATCTCAAGTTCCCTGAAGTCAAGGGAGCTCCGAAGGTTGCTCTGCGCGGATTCCAACGCGTTCATCTTGAGCCGGGTACGAGCCAGAAGGTCCACTTCGATCTGAAGGACCGCGACCTGGTGATGGTGACGGAAAATGGTGACCCGATTATTGCCGGCGGAGACTACTCCATCAGCATCGGCGGCGGACAGCCTGACACCAGCGCACAAACAGTGAGCGGCAAGTTCCATGTAGACGGCCAGCTCGCTCTGCCTGAGTAACTTCGTTTCACGCTGCAGAATCAAACCGGGCCCCGGATCAACCTCCGGGGCCCTTCTTTTTTTGCTCGAGCCCTCCAAATCATTCTTTTCATCATTCCCGTTCAAGTTGAGGAGTAAAATCGCCTGTCGGCAGCGAGACCGCCGTCCGGCGTGGGAGAACGATCATGCCCAACGTCCCTACCTCTACTCCGCGTAACTCACTGGTTGATTCCGAAGATGAAGTTCAGCGAACGTCCGACAGTCTTAGCGGCCTGTGCCGGATCGGTGGAATCGCCGCACTGATTCTCGCTTTCTATTCCCTGGCGACAATGGTTCAAATGGTCGTGCTTGGCGGCCAGCCCACATCCGCAGCGCAGGCATTCGACCTGCTTGAGCACCATCGAATAATTGGTTTGCTGCGACTGGACCTTCCGACAATCGCTGTTCTGCCGCTCTACTACTTTGTGTTCCTCGGACTCTTTGCAGCACTGCGCCGCAGCGACCGGTCCAATGCGCTGCTCGCAATCGCTCTTGCCTTTGTCGGCACAACGCTCACGGTGGCCACCCCCACGGCTCTTTCCATGATTCCGCTCAGCGACAAATTTGCAGCGGCCGCCAGCGATACCGCACGAAACCAGTTGCTGGCCGCAGGAGAGGCTTTGCTCGCTGCCGACATCTGGCATTCCACGTCCGCCATCGTTGGCGGGGTGCTTCTTCAGTGTGGCGCGGTGCTGATTTCAGTTGTCATGCTGCGGAGCAACGTCTTCAGCAGAACAACCGCCTGGCTCGGCATCGTAATGAACGGGCTCGATCTCGCTCACATTGCGTGCGGGCTTTTTCTGCCCGCCGCTGGATTCATTCTGCTTTCCATCGCCGGACCGCTCTAACCTGTCTGGTTTATTTTGGTCGGGCTTAGGCTTCTAAGATTAGCCCGCAAACCGCAGTCGGAATTATCAACCTAAAACGCCAAGCGCCCCGACCCGCGTTGGTTTTCGCGAAAGTCGGAGCGCTTGTTTTGTCGTTCAGTGACCGATGCGATTTACGCGTTCGCGCCAATCGTACTAACCCTGAAGCGCTTCATCTGGATCGACAACGTCTTCTCAATCCGGCGAAGGTCTTTACGCTCACTTGGTCCGGCAAATGTTGAAGCCACACCATGTGCCGAGGCTCGCCCCGTGCGACCAATGCGATGCACGAAGTCTTCAGCCACCTTGGGTAAGTCGAAATTGATGACGTGCGCTACGTTGGCAACATCAATGCCGCGTGCCGCTACGTCCGTCGCCACCAGGATGCGGTGATGTCCCTCGCGGAAGCTCCTCAAAGCCGCGTTACGCTGTGACTGCGAACGATCGCCGTGGATCTGCGTTGCAGACCAGCCCGAACGCTCCAGCTTGCGGGCCACACGATCAGCTCCATGCTTGGTGCGGACGAAAACCAGAAAGCTTCCCTTCTCCGCGCCCAGCAAATGCTCGAGGAGTTCCTGCTTGTTTTCCTGCGCCACTTCAAACGTGCGCAGTTCAACATTCTCAGCAGGCTTGAGCACTGAACCAATTTCGATGCGTGCCGGATTGTTCAGATAATTCCGCGCCACATCTTTTACTGCTCCCTCAAGCGTGGCCGAGTAGCACAGTGTCTGCCGCGCAGCAGGCAGATTCGCCGCAATGCGCGCTATCGCCGGCTGAAAGCCCATGTCGAGCATGCGATCCACTTCGTCCAGCACCAGAATTTTTACCTGGCCCAGGCGAACGAGCTTGCGTGAAAGAAAATCCTCGAGCCGGCCCGGCGTTGCCACAATCAGCTTGGCCCCGCGACGAATCGCATCGAGTTGCTGACGCTCCTGCATGCCGCCCACAACGAGTGCCACAGTCTGGTCAGAGCTTGAACGGATGGCAAGAAATGCCTTCTCCACCTGCATGGCCAGTTCGCGCGTGGGCAACAGCACCAGCGCGTGAGCCGCCGGTCCGCGTGCTTCCACCTTCTGCAGCATTTCCACAATCGGAATCAGAAAGCTGAGCGTCTTGCCGGTTCCGGTTTGGGCAGTCGCGAGTACATCGCGGCCCTCAAGCGCCGGAGGAATAGCGCTCGCCTGCACTGGTGTAGGAATTTCAAATTTGTTTGCATTGAGCCGGGCCATTAAAGGCGCCGACAGATTGAACTGCGAAAACTGAGTAGTCAAAATATTCTTTCTTCTGTTCCGGGAGCCGCACTTCCTGCGGCCTGCACACTCGGAACCGGACCTGGAGGCGTGCATGCCCTTCATAAGGGCGCAGGCCTGCTTATTTATATGCGTAAGGGAGAACCGAAAGTCGTTCTAGAAGACTGACCGGCGAACATTCAAGGGGAGAACGCTCGAGGCCCGGAGCTGCCGCACGCTACGTCACCGTCAGCCGGCACATTGCCAACCGACACCACTTTCCCGCTTGCTTCCCGGCCTTGAACGCCATCAAAATTCCGCGTCGCTCAAGTTCAGTCGAACCAACACAAGGTCCAAACGCAGAGTCACCGGGTGGGAAACTCAAGTGGTCACGCTGTAGGGGCTTGGGGAAATCTGTGCAAGGCAGGCTGCCTTGTCTACAGGCAGAATACCGCTCACGGCCAAATCACTGGAGCGCAATTTCATTGTAACACGAAGGCGTTTTTCGCCGTTAAGTGTTGCAGCTACAAGCTGTTATCCATCCGCGCATCCGGCAGCCCCAGCCGCCGCTTGATCGCCAGCAGCTCCTGAATCTTCTCCGCTGGCAAGAACTTTAACGGATTTCCAATCTGCCGCGCAATCAGATACGTCTTGCAGTAATTCTCAAATGTCTCAACAAACCACTCGGCATGCGTCACCGTGTCTGCCCAGCAAACAATTCCGTGATTCGAAAGCAGAATCGTATTGTGATCGCGCACAAATGGACGAACCGTCTCCGCAAACGCCTGCGTGCCCGGAGTTTCATAGGGTGCCAGCGCCGCGGGGCCAATGCATGTTTCGTACTCTGAGACCAGGCCGTTCGGTGGCACCGTGCCCGTCATGGCAAACGCCGTGGCATGCGGTGGATGACAATGCACAACCGCGCGAGCGCGCGGGCTGTTCTTGTAGATTTCGATGTGCAACAGCAGTTCGCTGGTGCGGTGACGATCGCCCGCCAGAATGTTGCCATCGAAATCCGAAAGGCAAATGTCCGCCGGTGCCATATCGCGCTTGCTGATCATCGTTGGCGTGCAAAGCAGATAGTTCTGACCCAGGCGGACGCTGATGTTGCCGCCGTTGCCATCAACGTACTGCCGTTCCCAAAGCTTGCGACCCGCGTCGATGATTTCCATGCGCAGAGCGTGCGCCTGCGGCGAGCTCGCGGCGGCCAGTGGCGATAGTCCGTCGAGCCCGTGTACCAACTCGATGTGCGCAGAATGGGACTGGGAGGGCTGCAATGCTTCCCCGAACTGTGGCGCCGGTTGTACCTGTGTCTGTGCCATGACGAACTCACCCTTGGTCGCGTTGAAAGCGAGCAAATTCAAGCCCCGCCACTGCACCCATTCTTGCCGCAGAAGGACAGGTAAGTTCGTGATCCTGATCACAGAGTGAGGAACGCGCCGGAGGAGCTCATGTCGGAAGAAATGCTGGATTAGATTCCTTGAATTCTGATATCTTCCATGCATTCCGGTATCGGTCACCGGCGGGTTCCCCACCTATCCAACAATTAGAGGAGAAAACCATGGCAACTGACGCCGTCTATGCGCCCGTGTCCGGCAATCAGCCGAAATATCGTGCCGTCAATCGAACCGCTGAACGCATCTTCTACAGCGGCATGGCGATCCTGCTCTGCATCTGCGTCTACATCGGCTTTTCGCCAACCTATTTTCAGGCTGGCATGTTGCGCGCACCGCTTCCCAGCCCAATCCTCCACGTCCACGGCGCAGTCTTCACCCTATGGATGCTGATTTTCACCGTGCAGGCGGCCCTCATCTCCGCTCGCCGCGTCAAATGGCATCGCACCTTCGGCACCGTCGCCTTCTGCCTTCCGCCAATCATGATTATTCTTGGCGTAATTGCGGCCGTTGACGCGCTTCATCGCGGAGTGCAGATTGGCCCGCTCGATCCCGCTGTTTCCCTTGCGATTCCCCTGATCGGCATTTTCGCCTTCACCATCGTCATCTTTGCCTCCTGGCGGGCTAGGCGCAGACCTGACGCGCACAAGCGTCTGATCATGCTCGCCACCATCGGTCTGGTTGGCGCAGCCTTCGGTCGCTTTCCCTGGCAACGCATTGGACTGCCACCCGCGGCCGGAGCAGCAACGGGGGTTGGCGTCCTGATCCTCATTTTCCTCATGTACGAACTCGCGACGATTCACCGCATCCATCGGTCGACCATGTGGGCTGCGCCACTTGTCTTCGCGTCCATCGCCTTTTCGGTTCCCATCGGAATGACCCCGGCCTGGCACGCCTTCGCCGCATTCCTCAAATAGACAATCGACCGTGACGGCGTCCACTTGTCACGTCTTCACATCGTGCGAGTGTCCGCGTTCACTTGCCAATTTACGAGAGTGCTGCCCCAACCATGAATCGCTGTTGATTCAAAGGTGGGGCACCGCAATCGCTGATCTTGACTGACCGCCTTCTACTCTCCGATCGTGATCGTCAGTCCCCCGGAACAAGCCTCCGCTGCAAATCTTCCAACGTCTGTCCCTTGGTTTCCGGATACATGAACAGCACCACGAAAAACTGCACCACCGTCATGATTGCAAAGAATGCAAAGGGCGTCGCCGTGTGGAAGTAGTTGACCACTACGGGAAACTCAAGAGCAATGATTGCGTTTGAGAACCAGTGGCTCGCCGAGCCGATTCCTTGCCCTTTGGACCTGACCAGCGTTGGGAAAACTTCGCCGATGTATACCCAGATGACCGCGCCCTGGGAGATGGAAAAGAACGCCATGTACACAATTAGGATGGGCAACAGCGCACTTTGATGCGAATGCGTTGCGAAGACCCACGACACGCCCGCCAGACAGCTCGCGCATCCCGCCGCGCCAATCAGCAGCAGCGTCTTGCGTCCCAGCTTGTCAATCAGCAACATGCCGACAATCGTGAACGAGAAAAGCGTAGCACCGATGGCGACTGACTGCTGGTCACTCGAAATCTGGCTGAAGCCGGCCGAAGCAAAAATATTATTCACGTAGTACAGAATCGCGTTGATACCCGCAAGCTGGTTGAACATGCCAATGCTGACCGCTAGAAACAAAGGATAACGATACTTCCAGCGAAATACCGGCTCATGCTCCACCGCGTGTTCTTCCTCCAATGCGGCGCGAATGTCGGCGAGTTCAGCTTCGGGATTTTCTTCACCCATCTGCTTCAGAATTTCGAGCGCTTCGTCATCGCGATTGCGCGCAGCACAATACCGCGGGCTGCGTGGAATCCCGAACAGCAGAATAAGAAAGGCGATTGCAGGCGCGCCGGCAATGCCCACCTGCCAGCGCCACTCGGTTGCGCCCAGATGCATGGTGCGAATCGCGTAGTTCGACAGGTAAGCAACCATGATGCCGAACACCACGTTGAGCTGGAAAGTTGCAACCAGTCGTCCACGCCACTTGGCCGGCGCGAGCTCGGCAATATAAACAGGGCCAAGCACCGAAGATGCGCCGATACCAAGCCCGCCAATAAAGCGGAAAATCATGAACGAATACCAGCCCCACGCCAGTCCGCATCCGAACGCGGAGACTACATAAAGAATGGCAGTAATGCGGAGCGTCTCGCGTCCACCGAGCCTTTGACCAACATGCCCCGCGCCAAGCGCGCCAATCACCGTGCCAACCAGGCCGATGGCAACCGTGAGTCCCTTATTCTGCGGGGTCAGGTTGTAAAGGTTCACCAGCGCATCAATCGCGCCGGCAATAACCACCGTGTCGAATCCGAACAGCAACCCACCGAGTGCTCCCGAGAGCGTGGCTTTGATCAGGTTGGAATTTGGCCGCATAGTCTCCGTTCTCTTGATTCCGCAACCATCCTACAGAGCGGCGCACATCGCGGTAAAACTGAAAATCATGCGTTGCGGCGTTTAGAGCGCATTGCCCAAAGAAACTTGTCTAGGCAACACTGAATGGACGTGGGCGGCTGACGGCGCATCTGATCAATACGCGTGCACAAACGAGTACCATGTTTGCAGAAAGTCAGGCAAGCAGAGTTCTCTTATGTCGATCAAGGGGGACGAATGCGGAAATACCGGATCTGGAGCGCGTTGATTTGGGCCGGTCTTTTGATACAGGCGGTCAACATGACGGCGCAAGCGGCGGCATGGCAGCAATACATTTACTCCGACGACGGCTTCCAGGCTTCATATCCCTCGCCACCTGACCTGCAGAAAAAATCTGTACAAACATCAGCGGGCGAGTTCGAGTTGCGGTCGTATACCGCCGCTGCCGGAGATTCCGAGCTGATCATCGGTGTTTGTGACTACGGACCCGCCGTCGAGGGAAGAAGCTCCGATCAGATGTTGCTGGGAGCAAAGAACAGCACCTTGTCCAATTCCGCCTCGCACCTTGTAAGCGAAAAGAAGATCGCCCTCGGAACAAATCCTGGCCTGCAGTTTGAAGCGGAGAACTCCGCAACGCACTTTACGGTGCGAGTATTCATCGTCGGGACCACACTCTACGAGGCGCTCGTGATTTCCCCTATCAACAAGCCGTTCGATCAATCAGACCGGTTCTTCGACTCGTTTCAACTTGTCACGAGAACCAAAACTGAGCCCAAGAATTAAATGCAGCAAGTGCATCACCCTTCAACCCGCGGTTTGCCGGGTAGCACCGCGAGGATTCGGCAGCGATGCTTCCCTGCCGCACTCCACGCGAGTGTCATATCGCTTTCAACGCAAGCGCAATCGCCCGTTTCGAGAATCTCCTCCATCCCGCCCGCTTCCAGTTGCAGGCTGCCTTCGAGCACGTAGATCACGCCGCTCGACTCTCGAAAACAGTCCGCGGAAGTCGTTGCTCCGCCGGGCGCGAATTCAATCATCTCCGCCACCAACTGCGGATTTTCCAGCGAAGCATTCAGCGGAGTAATCTTGTACGGCTCCGGGCCTCGACCTTCGCTTTGGAGATGAGCTTTACGCGTAATGGAAAGTGCGTGGCGCGATGGCTCAGAAAAAAAATAACTCATGCCAACGCCATACACGCGCGCAATTGTCGCCAACGTGGGCAGTGTGGGAATCATGCGGTCGGTTTCGAGCTTGGACAAGAGTGCGGTCGACAATCCCGTCTCCGTAGCCAGTCGCGATAGAGTCATGTGCTTTTTTGTTCGGAGAGAACGCAGTTTCAGGCCAATAGAGTAGGGCTCGAGCGCCCATAACGCATAAGACGCAGTCTTGGACATCGCCATTTCCTTTCGTGGCCATTGCCGATTCGAGACTGGCAATGGACATCCACCCAATTCTGGCAACAAACAGCCATCAAAGACTTGAAGGTTTCCTGAAGTTTCTTGCGTAAATTGAACCAGTTGCAAAATTGCTGCCCTGATTTTGATTTGATCCATGCGATCGGATTAGGCGTATTCTAGTGGCGTTGGATTTTCCGTCATCAACCGTTTGTCAGCCTGAGTACGGGGCAGCAACGCGAATAGCACTGAGCCGCATCGAACCATTCGATCTCAATACTCGATGCGCTGCCGGAAACGGGCTCCGGCTATCTCCCCGTAAAGGAATCGCTGTGATGAATGTGTTCTCGGTTCGTACGATCCGTTTCCATCAAATGACGTGGCTCATTACCGCCGCAATTGCGCTTTGCACAGCTTTTGCAGGCAGCGCGCAATCCAACAACGATGCCAAGGGTGACCCCGACGTGCTGGTGTTGAGCAATGGCGATACGTTGCACGGCAAATTTGTGAAAGTGATCGACGGCAAGGTCACATTTCACACCGACGCGTTCGGAGACATGACCCTGGGCTGGGACAAAATCAAGGAATTGCATACCAGCGAGAAGTACGCCGTATTGAGCAATCAGGAAAAGGCGCCGTCAAAGAAAGTGGCGCAGCATCTGCCCACTGGAGCAGTTGCGGTAGAAAATCAGGCCATAACGCTGCAGACGGAAAGCGGTACAACTGCGCCTCCCATCCCGGTCAAACAAGCGCAGTACATTATGGACGCGGCCACGCTGGATAAGCAGATAAATCATGAACCCGGCTTTCTGTCGGCGTGGGAAGGCGCTGCCACGGCCGGCGCAACCATTGTGACCGCTACGCAGAAGCAATACACCTTCTCGAGCGCCGTAGGCCTGGTTCGGAACGTGCCGACCGCCTCCTGGCTCAGGCCGCGCAATCGCAGCTCGATTGACTTCATAGGCTCCTACGGCAAAATCACGCAGCCTTCTTACACAATTCCCGGCCCTCCTGCGGTATTTGTGCCCTCAGTTACAACCAAGTCCGCCATCTACCACGCCGACGCCGAACGCGATCAGTACTTCTCGCCACAATTGTTCATGCTGGTGCAAACTGCGTTCGATCACAACTACTCTCAGGACCTCGATCTGCAGCAGATTTACGGCGGTGGACTGGGCTGGACGGCCATCAAGAGCCCCAAACAGCATCTGGATCTGAAGGCAACCGTGCAGTATGAAAAGCAGAAGTTCATCACAGTTTCGGGTAGCGGGATGAATCTCATCGGCTCCACGTTTTCTGCCACATACGTTCTTCAATCCAGGCTCCTTACTTACACCCAGGGTCTTGCATATATCCCGGCCTACAACAACCGGCGTGCCTACTCCGCTAACGAAACCAACACACTTGTGTTCCCTATGTTCAAGAATCTTGGTTTCTCGGTGGGCACAATGGACAGTTATCTCAACGATCCACCCACATCACTACCGCCAACGAAGCGCAACTCCTTTCAGTTCACGATGGGCTTCACATACGCCATCAAGTCGAAATATTGATGACCGCCGCTTGATCTCTCGCATGGTCTCGCTCAACTGGCCCCAAACGAGGCAGTTACGAAACTTGATTCAGAAGACGATTAGGCATGGCATGTGCTGTGACTAACGCTTTCAGGATGTGAGATTGCAGATATGATCGCTGCGCTTTATCTGGCTTGATGAAACGCTTCGGGGCGGCCTGTATCCGCGGCCGCTGCTCGTTCGAAGCCACGCGCCGCCATTTTCAGCCCATGCACGATGGCATCGACTACTCGGCATGATTGCGCGGAACAAGATCATCCAGCAGCACCGGGAACATTGCTCCCTGGTATCGTCCTTCACCTTGGATATAGCTCATGTTGGACGAATGCCTCCAATTGGTGCAAAGTGCTGACAGAGAGCCTCCGCGAAGTTCTGCAATTTGCACTAACTGATTTGAACCACCGGATAAGCTTCGATGTATTCCTCGCCATTGCAGCCAAGGTAGGCGACCGTACGGGCCGCAAAGTCCACGTCATAGCGGACAACTCCCGCGCGCCAACTAGCTTCGAGAAATTCTGGAAATGTGCTTTCTCCGGCCTGATCGATCCGCAGTGCTGCGATCAGGGCATCCTGGTCAAATGCCGGCACGTCCACCGCACCAGAGACTAAAGGCGCACCCTGCATCACGACTGGCCCTTTGTCAGTGAGGAACAGACTTTGGCAAGCTGGTAGGGACCAGGTGTTGCGAGTGGCTCCTGCCAGGCGCAGGCTCTCGGCCAGATAGGGAAATCCTCCCACCTTGGGACGTCCTGCGGCCGCTCGTTCCATCGCGCTCATTAGATTCTCAATTGCTTTGCTCATCAGATTTTCCTTTCGGTGTAATGTTCTTTGGGATGGGTTGAAATTTCGTCAATTGCATCTCACTCAACCGGAACGTTCCGGATCTGATGATGTTCTGCAAGTTTGGAAAGCAGATCTTTCAGTGCGGCTCTTTCGTCGGCATCGAGACAAGCGAAGAACTCTTCATCGTTCTGATCGGCGATCTTCGCAAGTTCCGGGAGATTGCGCCGCCCCACGGGCGTCAAAGACAAAAATTGGCCCCGATTGTCTTCGGGGTTCACCTTGCTCCTGATCCAGCCCTTTGCCTGGAGCTTGTCAATAATCTTCGAGATCGCTCCTCGGGTCATTGTCAAAGCTTCTGCAAGCTCGCTTGGAGTTGCTTGCTCACGTTCATAGAGTTGACGTAACAAGACCCATTCGGCAACGGACATTTGCCTCGCATACAGGGACCGGGCAAATTCACCCGACACCTTGTTGGAAACACGCCGCAGCCAATACCCCAGATGGCTCTCAAGTCCCGATATAGAGCGTTTGACTCTAGATGTAGTTTCCATAGAAACTATTATGATGTCCGTGGAAACTATATGTCAAGTATTTTTACGGGGTGCGGAGGTTTCGTAACAGTCTCAAACTGCACCGGAGCGGTACGAAACTCGTTTTAGATTTCGTATGGTCGATTTGTTTACCAATCTGGTACAAGGTAATCGCTTACGGTGACTAAATAGTCAGGAAAATGGCCTTCATCACCTTCCCTTCGCCTCTCAAACGTTGATAATCGAATTACAAAAAATTGAGCTCATTGAAACACTGTTATTCAACGAGCCCGTTGTGCGCTTTCCCTGGATTGTGAGCCTTGCAGGAATATGTATTCCCGCGGGCAAACTCCATTCGCGCGGTTGCGAATGGCATAGCGTCGGTGACCTGGCACGCCAGATCACCGAAGAACTGCGTTGTGTACGATGGATCAGCGTATTTCAGCAGCACCGGGCTCAGAAGCACCGGAACTCCTTTTCGCAGGCTTTCGCCTGGAGTCAGACGGCACGCTGTTTCGCGGCGAGTCGCAAATTCATCTGCCACCCAAAGAACTAGCCGCTTTAAAAGTGCTGATTGCCAACGCGGGCCGGGTGGTTACTCCGCTCGAACTGCAGAAGGCTTTGTGGGGCGATGTCCACGTCACCGGCGATAGCGTCCCTAAATGCGTCTCTTCCCTGCGCGCCCGGTTGCAACCCGAGACATGTATCCAAACGTTGTACAAGCGCGGCTATCGCTTTGCTGCCGGCGTGCGTAAACGTGGCGCAACACACGAGGCGCCTCCCCGCCTGGTGATTGTGCCTTTCACAACCGGATTTGGCGTACCCGAATATCTAGGCTCGGTCATTGCCGAGGAAGCCATGGCTCGTTTGAGCTCCGCTCGGCCTGCAGTGGTGAGCGTGCTGGCGCGCGATTCGGTCTTTACGCTCGCGCGGCGCGGTTTAACTGCACAGCAGACAGGTGAAGCTCTGCATGCCGACCTCGTGCTGGCCGGAGCCATCAGTGCCCTGCCCATGCATTTCCGGTTGCGCATTGAAATGATTCGCATTTCCGACGGAACACAGATCTGGGTTGAAGATGTGCTGGTGCGACGCGACCTGGTCGCGGGCGTGGAATCGGAACTGGTCGATCGACTGGCATTCCGTCTCGGTTCGGAAGACGCTTCCTGGCTACGCGCGTGGCGAACTGAGAATCTTGCTCTCGCAGCGTCCGCTCAAGACAGCGCGGCGAGCAAAGATGAGAGCGAAAACGAATCGGCCGATCATCGTCTTGAGGCTTACCAGGTTTTTCAACGCGCGCATTACGAGTGGCAATCGCTTCAGCGACACAGGATGCAAGACGGACTGCTGCACCTGATGCGTGCAACGGAGCTGGATCCTTCGCTGATCGGCGCGCGCGTGGACCTGGTCAATCTCTGCATCAGTCAATGCCTCTACGGTTTCATATCTCCAGCAATGGAAGTCGACATCGTGCGCAGGACTGCGGACGCTGTTCCGGATCTCCCCGCCCAGTCAGAAGCGGTTCTGCCCGCGCTCGGTTGGATCAGCTTCCATTACGACCGCAATCTGCCGGAGGCGTTGCACTTGATGGCGCTCTCTTCTCATCTTCCGCACGACCCCTGGATCACCCGTGTGCGCTCCATGCTGGCCATGAGCCGCCATCACTTCACCCAGGCGATCGAAGAACTGCAAAACTCCATTCGGCTCGACCCGTACGCTCCGTGGCTGCAGGCACGATTGGCATGGGCGCTGCACCTTGCCGGCAGAGCCGACGAAAGCGTGGAGCAGATCAGGCGCGCGCTCAATCAGTTCCCCGAACATGAGGGAGCAAGCTTGTACGGCGCGGTGATTCTGGCCTTCAACGGATCGACCACACACGCTATCTCGCTCGCGCAAGATCTTTCGGAGCGGCTGCCCTATTTCGATCTTGCCAGTTCAGTGCATGCCTACGCCCTGGCACGGGCCGGACGCCGCAACGAAGCCCGATCGATGCTGGAGCGCCTGCAATGGCTCAGCCGGGAGCGCTTCTTCCTCAAATCATTCTTGCCCGCTGCTTATGTGGCACTTGGCGATACTGAATCAGCGCTGGCAGAACTGCGCGCCTCAGACGACATCCGCTGTCCGTGGTTCTTCCAGATGCTCGCCGATCCGCGACTGGCCGATCTGCGCGGAAACCCGGACTTCGAAATCATGCGCGCAGGCCTTGCGGAAATGGAAGCAGCCGCCGCTCGCGACCAGGAACCCGTGGCCTGACTGCTGAAAAGCGTCCCGGCAATTTAATCGATCGATTTGCCATTCCACTTATGTTCCGGGTCTGGCAAGAATATAATGCTGATTGATTTCAGGGGCCCAGTGCCAGCGGTAACCGTGTACGCCTGCACAAGCCAACCACCCTCTATTTTGCAACGGTAGATCGCTCCAAGATTCGATTCCAATTTTGTCCAATGCATTATGACTGTCCTCCGGATCTCCCATTCTAATCTGAAGCTTCTCAAGGTAATTTGGCCGGGCGTAAGCGAAATGAAGAATCTGCGATTTCAAGCAGTCTGATTCTTTCCGCTCCCTGTGCGATAAATCACACGACAGCGCCCCTTCACCGGCGTAAACTGCCGTTCGTTGCACTAATCCGATCATGTCCGTCGAACAACATCTTTCTGCCGTAAGTTATGCGCAAGGCCCCAACAGGCCGCTGCTGGAATTAACCGTTGGCGACCTGCTGCGCCGCACCGCCAATCGCCATCCTGAACGTCTCGCCGTCGCCAGCCGTCATCAGGGCAAGCGCATGACGTGGGCCGAGCTCGACGCAGCCGCCGATCGCGTTGCGCGAGGGCTGTGGTCGCTGGGCATCCGCCATGGCGACCGCGTTGGCATCTGGTCTACCAACTGCATTGAATGGATCATGATGCACATGGGCTGTGCCCGCGCCGGAGCAGCACTCGTCAACGTCAATCCTGCTTATCGCTCGCACGAACTGCAGTTCACGCTAACTCGTTCGCGCATGAAGGCCTTGTTCCTATGGCATAAGGACAAGCACGCCGACTACGGAGAAGTGCTGGGACGCGCCCGCCACGGCCTTGATCTTGCGCTACAACACACCATCTATTTCGACTCACCGGAGTGGCCTGCGCTGCTCGATGCCGAAGGCCAATTGCCCGATCCCGTCGCCGTCGATGATATCGCCAACATCCAGTACACCAGCGGAACAACCGGGTTGCCAAAAGGCGTGCTGCTCACCCACCACAACGTGGTGAACAATGGACAGTTCCTGGCCCAGGGTTTTCACTACACTGAGCAGGACAAGATTGTTCTGCCCGTGCCGCTGTTCCACTGCTACGGATGCGTCATCGGCACCATGTCCGCAGTCAACTCCGGCGCAGCCATCATTCTGCCCAATTGGACCTTCGACGCACGCGCTACCCTGAGCTCGGTGCATGAAGAGCGAGCAACCAGCGTCTACGGCGTTCCCGCAATGTATGTCGCCGAATTTGCCCTGCCCGACTTTGCAACTTTCGATACCACCAGCCTGCGCACCGGCATGATGAGCGGCGCGCCCTGCCCTGTGGAACTCATGAAACGCGTGCTCGGCGAAATGCACTGCCGCGAACTTGTCATCGCCTACGGACAAACCGAAACCTCGCCCGTAGTCACCATGAGTGACGCTGACGACACCATCGAAGTGCGCGTCAAGACAGTAGGCCGCGCCATGCCGCAGACCGAAATCATGATCCAGTCGCTCGAAACGCGTGAAGCAGTACCTTACAGCCAGCAAGGCGAAGTATGCGTGCGCGGCTATGCCTTAATGCGCGGATACGACGGCGACCCAGAGGGGACTGCACAAATCATTCAGCCCGACGGCTGGCTGCGCACCGGCGACCTGGGTGAGATGCGCGAAGATGGTTGCATCCACATCACCGGCCGATCCCGCGACGTAATCATCCGCGGCGGCGAAAATATCTACCCCCGCGAAGTCGAAGAGTTCCTGTACACCCACCCCAAGGTGGGCGAAGCCCAAGTCATCGGCATCCCCAACGCCAGGCTCGGCGAGGTCGTGGTCGCGTGGATTCGCGTGCGCCCAGACGCCGAAGCAACCGAGCAGGAGATCAAGGAATTCTGCCAGGGCCAAATCGCCTACTACAAAATTCCTGAGCATGTACGCTTCGTAACAGAATTCCCAGCCACGCTCTCCGGCAAGATTCAGAAATACAAAATGCGCGAGTACGAAATCGAAGCCCGAGGCCTGCAGATAGTAGCCAACGCCGCCATGGCCTAGACCAGTCGATCCGATCGCAGTTAATCTCCACAATCCGCTGCCCGAGGGTGCCCCATCCTTCGCTATTTTGCGAAGGGTGGGATTGCACAAACGCCAATCCACCAGAATCGGTCCGCTCAGTTTTTGCACAATGAATGGGTGCCCCATCCTTCGCGTTTTTGCGAAGGGTGGGATAGCACAAGCGCCAGTCCACCAATAGCAATTGTTGGTCGCAGATTCAGCGTGATATCGTGTCCTCGATGAACCGACGCCGCTTTATCCAGCAATCAGCCATGTTCTACGCCGCCTTTCTCGCCGGTGCGCGTGCGCAAGGAACCTCGTCCGCGCCAAAACTGACAATCCGCGAAATCCGAGCGGTTCGCCTGCGCGGTGGCTTCAACAGCCGCTTCATTCGCATTTACACTGACCAGGGACTCACCGGCACCGGCGAAACAATGGACACAGTCGGCGCCGAAGACATCGTCAACTCCTTCATGGGGCCGCAACTCGCCGGCCGCGATCCGCTCGACATCGAGGGAATACTCTTCGATCTCTGGGGCTGGAAGCGTTCTTCCGGCGGCGGCCCGCCCTCTCCCTTGTTCATGCGCGGCATGGGCGGCCCTTACCTCAGCGCCATCAGCGGCGTCGAAATGGCTCTCTGGGACCTGGCGGGCAAAGCGATGAACGTGCCCGTCTATCGTCTGCTCGGCGGCCGTGTTCGCCAGAAAATTCCCGTCTATCTGCACGCCGCCACTCCCGACGAAGCAACAGCCATCATCGCGCAGACAAAAGTCAAAGCACTCAAGATCGGCATGGACTATACCCCCGACGAATGGACACTGAAAAAGGGGCTCGATCCCGGCAAGCTCTGGGGACTGCATCTCAACAACGCACAGTTGGACGACGTGGCGAACTTGGTCGGCAGTTTCCGCGACAAGCTGGGCAAGACCTTCGACATCGCGCTCGAGTGTCATGCGCGTTACGACGTGGAGAGTGCTATACAGCTCTGCCGTCTGGTCGAACCGTTCCGGCCCATGTGGGTTGAGGAACCGATTCCGAGCGACGATGTGGACGCAATGCTCCGCATCCGCAATAACACCCGCGTGCCCATCGCCGCAGGCGAAAACATTTACAGCCGCTTCGGCTATCGCGCGTTCCTTGAGAAGGAAGCGCTCAGCATCATCCAGCCCGACATGTCAAAAACCGGCGGCCTGCTTGAGTCGCGCAAAATCGCATCCATGGCCGAGGTGTATTCCATTCCCGTAGCTCCGCACGGCGTAGCTTCTCCGCTGGCCACAATGGCCTACGCGCACGTAAGCGCGACCATGCCGAACCTCATGATTCTGGAATGGACTCACTACTTGAACAAGCAATACACATCGCTTACTGAACCGGTCACATTGAACGACGGCTTCCTTGAAGTAAGCGACAAACCCGGAATCGGCGTAGCGCTCAACGACGCCGCTGTCAACGAACGTGTAGAGCCAGGATACAAGCCGCTTTAGTAGCGTCAGTAGCATCTCGCCAAGCACGAGCCACCACCGTCAGTAGCCACATTGCGGTTAACTAGAACGGAAGGTTATGCACTTTACACAGAAAGGGGTTTCTGGCACACTTGAGAAGTAATTAAGTCTGCCATGAACCTAATAGATGTAACCCAACGGTTCAAATCAGAAGATGATTGCCTAGCCTATCTTGAGTCGATGCGCTGGCCCGATGGTATCTGCTGCCCCGTTTGTGGCCGTGAGCGCATCAGCAAGATCACGCGCAAGACTGCAAGTAAGAACAAGCGCACACGGATTTATCAGTGCCTTGAAGAAGCCTGCAAACAGCAGTTCTCCTCTACATCCGGCACGATCTTCAATGACTCTCATCTGCCCCTCACAAAGTGGTTCATGGCTCTGGCGCTGATCGTTGATGCGAAGAAGAGCATCTCAGCAAACCAACTCAAAGAGCACCTAGGCATCGGCTCCTATCGCACCGCATGGCACTTGGCTCACCGCATCCGCAAGGCAATGGTGTGAATGAAGGTTCAGCCGATCTGCAGGGCATCATGGAAATGGATGGCGTTGACGGAAATATCAGGACTAACGGAATCGAGAGCGCATTCAGCTTGTTCAAACGTGCGGTCATAGGAAACTACCACCGCATCTCGACAAAGCACTTTCACCGCTATTTGTCAGGATTTGAAACTCGCATCAAGGCACGCAAGGCAGACTAAAGGTTTGAACCCACGTTGAAGCGGATGCTTGGCGTTGAGCCTATGCCTTACGCGGATCTTGTTGCCGAATAGGCGGGACTATCTTTCCCGCCTTGCCCTTTATCGCTATCGTTTTTTTAGGCTCAGGCGGCGCTTGCATCATTTTGTGAAGCAGTGCGTCAAATTGGTCTTTGTCTACCTTCATGGTTACCCAAGGGTCTTAACACTTCGGGAATTAGGGGATATAAAGTCCCTCTCTACACCTGCTAGGCACCCTCCGTAATCTCCTTAATTTCCTTCTCCTTAGAACCGCTCAGTTGCCGTAGTTGCAATGCGACCTGACTAGGCACTGCGATTTCCCCAAATTTAGCCTCATGATCACGAAGCGTTTTGGTGAGGATATAAGCCACCATTTTCGCTTCGAGCGGGCTGAATACGATACGTGCCTTCTGCTCGATTTCCAGTCCCCCAGCATTGTCAGGACTTGCCTCTCCAAAGTTAACGACTACATCGAACGGACTGGACGCCGCCTGAGCCCAATTTGCGTAAAATGATTTGAAATCCACGGACTTCTTAATGACGGTCTTTGGTTCGCTTGCGGACTTGGATGTTCTCTTTTTCGTAGTCATGCTGCATTCCTTTTCTGTGGAAGGGGTTGTTGGGTAATCACCAAATTTTGCTTGCGTTGGGTGGGAGGCAGCGTCCCTTGATTGTATGCAAACAGTTGAAATGCGGGCTCCGGCTCAACAATTCTCGCTCTCGGTTTCGTAAGCGAAACGTAGGTGTATCCAAATTCTCGAAGACCATGTGAATCATGGATAAGATGGCCCTGTATGGTAGGCGATCCATATGCTATCGAGGGCATCTCTTCAACTTCCAAAGAGGCGTCTCGCACCTCAAAAAGATCTGCAGGACGTCCCAATTTCTCCCAAGATTTCACGAATACTTCGGGATCAATCGGACCCCTTGCATTCTTATGGTCCCCATCATCATAGGCGACAATGCTTACCTTCATTCCTAAGGCCTGAGCCAGTTCAGCCATGACCCTAATACTCAAGTTCCCAGGGTTGTTCAATAGCTGTGAAACCCTACCGCTCGTCTTATTCATCTTGCTCGCAATTTCGTTTTGACTGATTTCATTGGCCTCAATTTTGGTCTCAATTTGGGCAACGAAATTCGATGAGATGCTATAGACGAAATCGGCAATACTGTTTTGCGTCCAGTGAGCTACTGTTTCCATTGGATCGGACCCTTCTTGGTTTGTCTTGGAGTGTCGTCAAAAACCTCCGCTAGCGCTGAAGCCGAATCTAAACTCTCCGCCATCTGTTTTATGAATTTCTTCACCTGGGGATCGGTGTCTTCACCTTTCTTGATCGCATACGTACAAAGCACAATGAGCTGCAATGCCGGTAAGGTCCTCGGAAGTGGGTTGGTTTTATAGCCATAGAAACGATGTTTGTAGACTTTGAAAACAAATGCCATCGGGGCAATAGAATCTCCTTCAAAATTATGAAAGTGGCTCTTGGGCCCATTATGGCCGTCTACCCATCGCTCCAATTGAACCTTCAACTCCCTCTTCTGGTTCTCGGACAGTTCCGTGATCCCGTCCGCTATGTTAAGTTCATCCATTCCCGTTAAGATACCGATCTGGCGATTCGCGCTTTGGCGAATCTGGCCAAACATCCGAAATTTAACGGAAAACTGCGACACGGTTGCCGCTCCACTATATTAGGTATACCTAAAGTGTATGTCAATACCGAGTTTAGTTATACCTAAACAGGAATGTCAAGCGCGCTGCCCTGTCACTGCAATTGATTGCAGTTCAGATCGGCGGGGTTTATTTCTTCTTGGAGACTCTTGTGGGTGGGGGCGCTGTTTGCGGAGGTGCCTGGGCCTTAAATACACCCGGAAGATGTTGTGCCGCACAGACCGGATCAATTCCTAGAAATCGCACAAGTTTTCTAATATGGCCGTTTTCCGTGGGGTCGTGCTTGGGGAAGGTTCGATAGACCTTGCCCGCAAATTGAATCACCCGGCTATGATTCGCAAGGCGGATCGTATAGCCGGGTGCACATTCATCTAACATCTTCAGCACTTGGGAGAGCGAACTTGATGCGGACATTAGGCCGCTTTCGCCCAGCAGTCTTGGATGTTCTTTTTTGGATTCAATTCCGACTTCGTCATCTTTTCAAGACGGTCGATTGTTATGCCCAGATGATACTCGGTTGGTTTCTTCCTTGGAAGTCGTTTGAACGGGTCCGTGATGGCATCTTCGTTGGCCCGTAAGACCTTCAATGCTTCGTCCCATCGCGCACTTTCCTGCATATCTTCCGAGAAGAACCCCTTCACGGCCGTCTGAAAATGCATGAATGTCGTGCATTCTTCGGCTATGTCGAATAAAGCTTCTTTGTATCTGTTCCGGAAATCTGTGAATGCTTCGTTCAGCGTAGTTCCGCTGCCGGCGATGCCACCTGGGCATACACCATACATCCACCATTTTCCGTCTTCATGTTCCATCACAGCCTTACCAGTCACGACGATGCCTGCCAAAAATCCGCACCCTGTGACTACATCCTGCAATGTGAACACGAGCGGGTGGAGATGTATCATTTCACTCATCTTCTGCTCCAGCCTTCGGTTTTGGGTTATTTTTTTCGACACCTATTACGGTTAGTTTGCGCGTTTCGGGAACAATAACACGCAAATATCCTCTGTTGTCGATTTTTTTTGTTCCATGTCAAGTGTAAATCTAAATGCTTCCCCCTTTTCGGAATGTGAGATCTAACACAGTTCCTGAAGTTGTATATCGACTAACACCCGACAATGTTTAGATGCCCCAATATGGGTAAAGTCACCGCCCTGTCACTGAAATCAATTGCACCGGATATCTCCACATGTGTCAAGTGCATAATTTTTGAACTTGGTTAACAGTGAAAGACGACAATCTTCGCCTGGACTAACCGCAAATCGGCCGCTGCCTCCGCAGTTTCACAAAAACGATGTACCAGAAAAAAGGCCGTTCAGGTGTACTTGAACGAACACCTTTAGAGAGCGTTTTTTTGAAAGGAAAGTTTGTGCAGTCCCACCCTTTTCGCGAGCAGGTCGACGAAAAGGATGGGGCACCAAGCGGACAAAGTTAATCGAAGAATAGTACCGGGTGCCCCATCCTTCGCCTCTTTTCTGGCGAAGGGTGGGATACCACAATCCTCAATATGGGATGAGCCGCTACGAAGATTTCAGTTACTGTGCCGGCGCAGCGGGAGCGCGCTTGGCAACAAACTCAGTAGAACCCATTTCGCCCATCGCGCGCGTGAACTTGATGGTGTCGCCGTCGGCCTTGCCCGTGTAGGTGATCTTGAATTCGTTCCCGTTGAAGTTCATCACCTGCTCGAACGAGATGTTGTCGCCATCAACCTTGCCATTCGAAATATCGTTGGCGCCGCGAGGCGTGGTCACCTTGCCGGTGAGCGCTGCGCCGTCCACCTTGAAATCGAAGGTGAGCGTTTGGGTGCCGCGAGGGGTGGTAACATCGCCGGTCCATTTGCCGTTAAAATCGGCGGCCAGCGCGCTTAGTGAGCCAAGCGCGACAAACATTACTGCAAGTGCGAGTTTCTTCAGCATGGGTAACTCCTACCGATCGTGAAATTGATTGCGCGGAGTGGATAATCCGCTTCCTGACAGAAGGACGGAGCGCGGCTGGGATAAGTCTCAATCAGGACGGCCCTGCAGGGCCTTTTTACGGGTGCAAGCCGCGAAACACGCATCGGATATGTGGCAGTCCTATGGGGGAAATAATTCTTAACTGAACCAACCAGCTAACGAATGGAGCCCGGTTACTTTACCAGGCCGGGGCGGTGGATGCCCTCTACTTCCTTGCTATAACGGCCAAGCAGGGCGTTCCAGCGGACAATAGCTATCTCCTGCAACATCTTCATGCCGTCCTTCAAATAGCTAACCCGCGAGCGCTCGTCATGCGCCCAGCTTACCGGAACTTCCTGAATGCGATAGCCGCGCTTCAACGCAATAAATAAAATCTCAGGATCAAAGCCCCACCGCTCGATGGTCTGCAGTTGAAAAATCGTATGCGCCGCAGCACGTGTAAACGCCTTGAACCCGCATTGTGTGTCGGCAAACGGCAATCCCATAACAAAGCGTGTAACGCCGTTAAAGCAGCGGCCAAAGAACTGTCGATACAACGGCTGGCGAATGGTCTGACGCGTTCTTTCAAGCCATCTCGAACCAATGGCGATGTCTGCGCCGCCGGCGATGGCGTCAAACAAGCCCTGCGCCTCTTCCATTGGAGCCGAGAGATCCGCATCCGTAAACATGACAACTTCGCCAAGCGCCTGCAGCAGCCCGGACCGCACGCTGTAGCCTTTGCCGCGGTTCCCAGGGTTCTGCAGAAGCCGCACCTCAGGCGCGCCCGCAGCAAAATTTAGCACAACCTCCGCCGTCCCATCGGATGAGCCGTCATTCACAACGATTACCTCAGCCGACCAGCCCTTTTGCCGCACGCATTCGATCACCGCCTGCAGAGTTGCGGGTATGCGGCTGGCCTCGTTGTAGGCCGGAATGACGATGCTGTAAGTCGGATAAGACATGAAATAGGAGCTTCCCTGAAGCCTGCTCTCAATGCAACCGGGGCCAGCGGGCATGATTCTCCGGGGGCCCAGCACATGATACAGCAAACCCCGAGTCGGGCAATGGACAATCGTTGCGGTGGATAATCCCAGCCAACTTGCTGATGGCGAAAGGCTAAAATGTGTCCTGAGGCTTGATTTTTCCACGCTTTACCGGGGAAAATCCAGTTATGCTGAGAGCGGAGGTCCAACGTATATGACGAAGGCTGACCTGGTTGAAAAGGTAACCGCCTTAGGTGATCTGACGCGCCGCGATGGCGAGGTCATCGTTGAAACCATCTTCGGTTCCGTGATCGGAGCCTTGCAGAGCGGCGACAAGATTGAGATTCGCGGCTTTGGCTCTTTCCGAATCCGCCAGCGCAATCCCCGCATTGGCCGCAACCCGAAGACCGGTGAGCGCGTTGACGTCCCTGCCAAGCGAGTTCCCTACTTCAAACCCTCCAAGGAACTCCGCGACCTGGTAAACCCTGAAGAAGCCTCCAGCGCCGCTTAACCTGGCAGGAACTAAGCACAACCTCTATGCACCGAACGGCCCCGCCCTGGAAATAAACAGGCGGGGCTTAGTTCGCGTGCTCTTTCCGGTAGAGAGTGATTAAGGCTTGATGCCGATGACAGCCATCATGCGGCCCGCGTAACCACGCGAGGCGCGATGCGAAAAGAACAAGTCCGTCTGACAGTGTGTGCATCCGCCGGTTACGTGGATGGACTGCGCTCGCAGGCCTGCATCAAGCAACTGGCGTCGATTGGCTTCAATCAAATCCAAATGCAGGCCAGGACCGATTGGCGAGTGGCCTGGTGCGCGCTGCGTAAGAAACAGCATGGGATATTTGTTGTGCACCGCATCGGCTGAATACACCTCGTGAAACAGCTCACGGCTGTAAACAAACTGCGAGTCAAACTCCGACAGCACTTCTTCGCCGACGGCATAACAGCAGGGGCCCGCTCCGGGGCCGATGGCGGCAACAATATCCTGCGGGCGACAGCCGAATTCAGCTCGCATGCGGCCCACGCTGGTTTCCACAATGCGCTTTACAGTGCCGCGCCAGCCCGCATGGAACGCAGCAACGATGCGGCGTCTCCGGTCAGCAACGATAACGGGAATGCAGTCCGCAGTCTGGATGCCGATGAGCACGCCGGTAGCTTTGGTGATGATGCCATCGGCTTTCCATGGCTGCTGTCGCGCGGCATCAGCGGCTGTGACCACCCGCACCAGGTTCGAATGAATCTGGCGGAGCGTGATGAGTGGCGTAGTGGGATCGCTGGTGACAGCCTCAGTAAATAGCGTGCGATTATGCGCAACTGCCGCGCGTTCGTCAGCTTGGGTATAGCCCAGGTTCAACTCTCCTGGAGCATCCTCAGCGCAATAAGCTCGGCTTACCCCACCTTGCCGCGTACTGAAGCCGTGCCATAGCCACGGAATTTTTTCCCATCCCAGCACCGGCATATATCGGGCACCGTTTGCCGCAGTGCGGGGCGATGGCACAGCGCGGAACAGCTCTTCCGGGGCCAAGTGTTCGATGCGGTCAACGCGGGACCGGTTCACTGCTCCAGATTTGCCGCGCAAACTGCGAACCAGGCCGGCATGCTGGAAAAGTGTATCAACGGTGGTGATGTCGCCGTTACGGACGGAAATTGGCGTAGCGGATTTTTGTGTTGAATCTGGCTTCTTGCGGGGCGGCATCTGAACTGATTTTAGCTGGAAGATTGGTACTGAAAGTTATGTCTCGATTTTTCTCATTAGCAGAGAGCGTATGGGCCTACCTTCCGGTAGGCCCGCTCGAGAGGCAATTTAAGGAGGGGATCCAGGGGGATTTTGGGAGAAGAGGTCCATACGGACCTTCAAGAAGGAGTGTGTACCTTTCTTGGAAGGAGATTTTCGGGGAAGCCTCTGCTAATTACTTAATAGGATGCTCTTTATCCAGAAAGGTTGCAAGTTAGACAGGCGGGTTGCCGGAATTATTTTCGAATTTGAGGGTCGATATTGTTCCTTTTTGGAACCAAATGTGTGTTTTGGCAACCCAAGCCTGGCGCGGGACTTGCATCCGGTAGTCCGAATTGGCACTCTTGTTGAAGTGAATCGATGGGGATATCTCGGTTTGGTAATACTTGCGATTGCCGGGGGATTTTTCGTCTACCAGCATCGGCAGCAGCTCGGTTTAGGTGGCGCATCCCCAGGCGCCGGGCAGCAGACAACAACCAGGCAACCGGACCAGCCGGCCCAATCGGCAACCATTGTCTGGCAGAAGATTGACCGAACGGCGGACGGCTTTCAGATTGAGATGCCGGCCAATGCCCAACAGACCAAGATACCCACGTACAACGAGCACGGCGGTTCAGAGCAGGCTGACATGCTTTACGCCTATCCTGACTCGCAGATTTGCTACTCGATTACCTGGAAAGAAGACGCGCCGGTTGAGCGGATCAACAAGCACGTTCCCGAACGCACGCTTGATATGGCGCTAACCGATGCGCTAGACCGCTCGCAGACCTTGCTGGTGACCAAGTCGGAAGTGAGTCAGCAGGGATTTCCGGGTCGTGAATTTTCAGCGCGCAACGCAGGTGGAGGCGTGTTCAGCTCGCGGCTGGTGCTGGCTCGGCATCGGCTCTATATGCTGACCGCGGCTTATCCTTCCGCAGACGCGCGGCGCGATCAGGATGTGGAGCGCTTTTTTAATTCCTTCAGCATCGTTATGTCGTCGAGAAACGACTGAGCTTCAGCTGAAATCTCACGGCTGCGCCTTGTAAGCTTCCTTGCGCGCGGCCTTTTCTACAAACCAGGTGATGAGTCCGACAGGCAGAAACCGCACCATGAATGCCGTGATGCGGCCAGTTACATTGGCGATGATGGTGCGCTGACCGCGCGCAAGAGCGTCGATGCCGAGCTTCGCGACTTCTTGAGTTGGCTGTATGCGGCGTTTGAATGCATTGGCGCGCGACACATCCCAGAACTCGCTCTCCGTCGGGCCGGGACAGAGAGCCGTCACTTTGACGCCGAACTCTTTCACCTCTTCAGTAAGCGCCTGCGAAAAGAAGCGGTCGAACACCTTGGTGGCCGCGTAGGTGTTGAGATACGGGATCGGTTGAAAGCTCGCAGTAGAAGCGACGATGAGCACCCAGCCGCATCGGCGCTCCACCATGTGCGGAACGAAAAGGCGCGCCAGGTGCACCATGGCTTCGCAGTTAACGCGAATCTGCGCAAGCTCCTGCTCAATGGGCGACTGAATGAACACGCCGAACTGGCCCAGGCCAGCGTTGTTGATGAGGATGTCGACGGGAATGCCCACGCCTACTGTGGCTTCGTAAATCTGTCGCGGGGCTTCAGGATCGCGCAGATCCGCGGCAACGATTCGTACATCTGTGCCGCGTGCTGATAGCTCCTGCTCGAGAACTTCGAGACGGTCCTTTCGCCGCGCGGTAAGAATCAGCTTTGCACCGTGGCCAGCGAGTTCACGCGCCATGGCCGCACCAATGCCAGCGCTCGCTCCCGTTACCAGCGCCCATTTGCCTTTGAAATCAGATGTGTTTGCCATGGTCCAAGTTCATGATAGCGGGTTGGTGGATTCAAAAATTCGAATTACCTAAAAGCGCGCCTTATTCGAGGTTTTGGCCCTGATTTTGGGACTAAGAGCGGCAAAAAGAGCCTTAAATCGGGCCTCTAATTTTACCAATTGGTAACGGGGTCGTTTTTCGCGTCCTTTTAGAATGAACCAGTTACGCTCATAATTGCACCAGAAACGGAGCAGTTATCAGGGAGGGGGTGGGGTACAGCAAAGGGGGGATAGACCGGCCGATCAGATGTCCGGCATATTGACTAAGATACGCATATTGCACCGGGGCTTGAGTTGCCATTAATCTTCCCTCTCTCAGGATTATGCGCGATCTGGGTCCATTCTTCTGCGCATGAGGAGCCTGTCAACTGCGACCTGCGGTAATGTGCGTTTTGCAGATTCTTTCGCGAACAGAGAAACGATTCGTTGAACGCAGAAACTATCAGTTCAAGCAGTGAAGACCCCGGAGGTCCCCCATGGTCCAGTCCCAAAAGAATCACAGTGTCGCCGCTACGGCGATCAGGTTTGTTCACCGGTTCTCAGGCGTTCTGGGCGAGGCATCCCCATTCCGCCATCGATACGTACGCGGCATAATCAGTGTCGCGCTTCTGGGTGTCGCCGTGCTGGCGGGCATCGTCGAGGTGAGCGGAGAGAAGATCGATTTTCGGCCCTTCATCCCCAATGGCGTGTTTTTTGCGAATGAGAACGGCGCATCGCAGACCTATAGCCAGAACGACGGTGGGATCGATATGACGGGGCCGTTTTTTGAATCCATGGGCACGAATGGGCGATCTTGTGCTACCTGTCATCAGCCAAGCGACGGTATGTCGGTCTCCGCAGCCAGTGTGGAGAGGCGTTTCATTCTGACGCGCGGTAGAGACCCTATCTTCCGCCCGGTGGACGGTTCTAATTGCGACCATAACATCGACGTTTCAACTCTCGAAGGAAGAGAGGCTGCTTACGGCCTGTTGCGGACGCGCGCTCTGTTTCGAATTGCAATCGCGGTTCCCGAAAATGCAAACTACCGAGTCGTCGGTGTAAATAACCAGTATGGCTGCAATGAGTCCGATGTGATTTCGATGTACCGTCGGCCGTTGCCCGCAACGAATCTGCGCTTTTTAAGCGCGGTTATGTTCGATGGGCGTGAATCAACGCCCGCGACTGGAACAAGCAAGATCTTGTATGCAAACTATCCCGATGCACTGGTGTCGGACTTGATGCATCAGTCTGTAGATGCAACTACCGGACATGCACAGGGAGACGGCACACGTCCGACTCCTGCAGAGCAGCTGAAAATTGTGAAGTTCGAGATGGGACTGACTACGGCGCAAGCATTTGGACGCGAGGTCGGACTATTGAATGCGCATGGCGCGAGCGGCGGTCCTTTGCCACTTGTGAGTCAGCCATTCTTCGTCAGCATCAACTCCAGCGTGCATCCGCTGGTGCCTACACTGGAGCAGCCGGGCGGAATGCTTACGCCGAATGATGGGCAATTTACACCGGCCATTTTTGATCCGTTCAATGCCTGGGCTGCTCTTCCGCATCACGATCTGCGGGCGGCAATTGCGCGTGGCGAGGCAATTTTCAATTCGAAGGCCATCAACATCACAGGCGTGGCGGGCATCAACGATGACGCATCGGCCGGCGGCTTGGTGGCGGGCGGCATTCCTTCATTTCAGGGTACATGCGGAACTTGCCACGACACGCCGAATGTCGGCAATCACTCTTTCCCGACCCCAGTGAACATCGGTACGGGCGATCCTAGTCCGTCGAAATCGTCCGTCAACCTCGGGGGACTCGACATCGGTTATCTTCCGAGCATCACGGTTTGTAAAACAGATCCCGGAACTGGACAGGTGACGAACAATTGCAAGACCACGAGCGACCTGGGGCAAGCTCTTATCGATGGAAACTTCGATCACGTGGGCAAGTTCAAGGGACCCATATTACGGGGCCTTTCGGCCCACGCACCATATTTCCATAATGGTTCTGCACAAACCTTGTTGGATGTCGTGCATTTTTATGAAACCAGATTTGGGCTGTCCCTGACAACTCAGGAAGAATCGGACCTGGTTGCGTTCCTGGGCGCTCTCTAGCCTTGATTCACCCAGAACGGCGCGGTTTACCCGTTGCGGGCTTGCTTTTTGTCCGCCGGTTCTTCTCGACACGCAGCTTCCAGGCGGTGCGGAGCGCGCCTTCAACAGTGTCTTCACTTGCGACTGCCAGGCGAATGTGGGTTGCGCCGTTCCTGCCCCATCCACCGGGGATCGGCACAAACACATCCGGAGCCTCGGCAACGAATGCGGCCTGCTGCTCGGGTGTGATCATGATGTTGCCATAGCCTTGCTTGACCGCAGCAAGTGTGGCGAAGATTCTGCCGCCGACACGAAAGTCAACGGCGCCCATGTGTGAACCTTCTTCTGCGCCTTCGAGGCTGAGTGCGATACGTCGGAAATCGGATGAGGTCATAGAAAGTCCGTTTACGAGTTCACAAGTTGACGAGTTGGTGATTTGACGAGTCTGCTGATTCGCGAATCAACTCGTGATCGCCAGTGCGCCATCGAATTCTTCGGTCAGCCATTTGCTGAAGGCGGAGAACTCTTCGTCGCGGCCCAGGAAGTCGCGCACCAATTCGCGGCCGGGCTTGGAGCCGCCTTGCTCCAGCACCGTCTTGCGATAGCGCTGGCCGGCGTCGCAGCCAAGCAGATCGTCGGGATCAAATTGGTCAAAGAAGTCGAGCGCGATGACCTTGTCGAATGCGTATGTGTAGTAATTCGACGAGTAGCCGGTAAGATGACCGAAGCTCGCGTACATGTGGTTGCCTTCGCGCCAAGTCCACGGCTGCAAGCTTTCGTAGAGGGTCTTCGTAAGGACGTCGAGGTCGATGCCGGCGGGGTCCTGGTCGTGCAAATCGAGAGAGAGCGTTGTGTAGTAAAGCTGCGTGCGTACCCAGTCTGCGCGACCAAACGAGCCCGCTCGTTTCATTTTTTGGATGAGCTCAGTGGGCAGGACTTCGCCGGTTTGATAGTGGCGGGCAAAGGACTGCAAGAGCTTTTCGTCGCGGAAAAATTCTTCCAGCATTTGCGAGGGCACCTCGATGAAGTCGCCTTCTGTTGCGAATCCTGAGAGGCCGGCCCACTCGGTATGGCCGCCGAGAATCGCGTGCATCAAATGGCCGAACTCGTGGAAGAAGGTGACCACGTCTGAATACTGCAGAAGCCCTGGATCGTTGGCGTCGCCTGCAGGGAAGTTGCAGATGAGCGCAGCCTCTGGCATGGTGCGGTTGCGCACGCCGGTAACGATGGGCGCGGCGGAGAACCATTTGTCTTTGCCTTCGCGCGGATGCATGTCGAGATAGAAACGGCCTACTTGCCGGCCACCTTCAAATACGTCGAAGACTGAAACGGCGGGGTGCCATGAAGACGCGTTTGAGGGGCGGAACTCCACTTTGAAGAGGAGAGCCGCGGTCTTGAGCACTCCGGCTTCGACTTGCGCGTAGGGAAAGTAGGGCCGCACGGATTGCGAATCGAAGTCGTATGCGGAGCGGCGAAACTGCTCGTACCAGTAGCCTCGGCTGGTAATGTTGATGGCCGTCAGGTCAGGGCGGCGGCTGCGCACGAAGGCCATGATGAGTTCGTACTCTCGGCGGGCGCCTTCAAGGCTAGCCAGGTTGAGTTTTTCAAGGAACGTGCGGACGTTTGCTGCGGATTGCATCATCTGGTCGGCGGTGGCCAGATCTGCCCAGCTGCGGAAACCGAGGATGGTAGCCAACTCCTGCCGCGTTGCGAGCAAGTCAAGCAGGATTTTGCGGTTGGCCGGGTAGGCGCGGGTGTTGTAGGCCAAGAACATGCGCTCGCGGAGAGCCGCGTTGGCGGCAAAAGTCATAACCGGCTGCATGTCAGGTGGATCGGTGGTGAGGGTAACGGCGCCGTCGGCTGCAGTGGGATGGCGGGCAAGATAGTCGTCGGGGAGGCCTTCAAGTTCCGCGAGAGTAGCCTGGATGGTTTTGCCGCCCTCCTGGATGTTGCGGCTGAACTCAAGCGACAGGTGAGTGGATTTCTCATGGAGGGCCTGGATCTGGTTGCGGGTAGCCTCGTCCTTATCTACGCCGGCCAGCCGGTAACCAAGCAGAGTGCGCTCTACGAAATGGCGGGTGGCAGGGCTGGCGTTGTCGAGCGACATGGCCGCAAGTGCTTCATACACTTGACGGTTAAGGCTGAGGGCGCTGCCGGCCATTGCCACGCGTTGAGCTTCTTGCTGGGCCTGGTCGCGGACGGCTTTGACGGCGGCGACGGAGTTGAGCACGCCGGCTTGCGCGCCGGCGAGGCCGAGGTGCTCGATGGCTTGGTCGTAAAGGCGGAGGGTGTTTTCAGTGGTGCGGGGTCCCTCGACCGCCAAAAGGGCGGCTAGGGCGGATTCATGTGCGGCCAGGCGAGCGCTGACCCAGGCGGAGAGCGCTTCGGCTGAGGCGGAGCCACCTGCTTCCCATGCATGGACGGCGTTGAGGTTGGCTGCGTTGGCAGTGGTTTCAGGGGGCATGACGGGGAAAATCCTCCGGAGAGCTACTTTCAAAATACTAAGGTGCAGCGGCGGGGCGCGTCCAAAGTGAGCGAACCAGCGGGAGGCAGGGGTAAACGGGGGTAACGTGACGCGAAAGCCTATGGAAAATCTTATTGTTGCATCTGGCGGCAATCCCGCTTAAGATGCGTCAATTGACGAGTATGCCCCGATCTGGAACGCACACGGTTGAAGTTGCCGCTCCGCCGGTTATTGTCCGGCAGAGGCTGGGAAAGCTGTGCGTGGCTATCCGTGGAGAGACGCCTGCCGAGCTATTTCAGCGAGCTGCAGGCCTGGGCGTGGATTCCCGATTTGTTGAGTTTCGCCTGGACTCGCTGGCCAAGCCTGCTGCTGCGTTGCCGGCCCTGAAGGCATTTATGGGAAGCCATCGCGATTTTACGGCGATTGCAACCTGCAGGCGGAAGCAACTTGGCGGAGGCTTTACCGGAGCGCTGACGGCCGAGCTGGAGATTCTGACGAAGGCAGCAGAGGCCGGATGCCAGATTGTCGATCTCGAAGTGGAATCGGCTGAAGAGATGAAGCCGGCGCAGATGGCGCGCTTTCGTGCTGCATTACGCGCGGTTGGCACGTTGCTGCTGGTAAGCTTTCACGACTTTACGCGGACCAAGGGCCTGGAGCAGGTGGCGAAACGTATTGAAGTGTTCGAGCCGGATTTTGTAAAAGTGGTATCGACGGCACGATCGCTTACTGACAATTTGGCCGTGCTGCGGCTGATTGAAGACCGCTCGCTTTCTTCGCACGTGGTTGGAATTGCGATGGGCGAAGAAGGGCTGCTGAGCCGCGTGCTGGGACCGCGAGCTGGAGCGGCGTTTACCTTTGCATCGCCCGACGACGGAACAGAAACTGCGCCCGGGCAGGTTACGGTGCGCACTCTGCTTGATCTTTATCGGCTGGATCAGCTGGACCAGGCAACGCGGCTGTTTGGCGTGGCCGGTAATCCGATTGGCCACTCGCTCTCGCCGTTGATGCACAACACCGCATTCCGGCGCGAAGGCGTGAACGCGGTGATGCTGCCGCTGAAAGTGAAGTCGCTGGATGACATGCTGAACGTGATGCGCGAGCTGCCACTGGGCGGAGTAGCAGTGACCATGCCGCTGAAAGAGGAGGTGCTACCGCATCTGGCAAACATGGATCCGCTGACGGCGCGCATCGGGGCGTGCAATACGCTGCGCACCGGCGCTGATGGCAAGCTGTACGGTTTTAATACCGACGTGGCTGGAGTCGTGCGACCGCTTGAGCGGCGCATGAAGCTTCGCGGCGCGCGCATTGCTGTGATTGGCGCAGGCGGCGCGGCACGAGCTGCGGTCTTTGGATTGGTGGAGCAGGGCGCTGAAGTATTTGTTATCAATCGCACCCACGACAAGGCGGTATCGCTGGCGCGCAAGGCTAAAGCGAAATCGTTGAAGCAGGATCAGCTTGCGAAACAGAAATTTGATGCGCTCATCAACACTACGCCTTGCGGCATGGCGGGCATTAAGCAGGCACTGCCGATTAAAGAGAATGAGTTGAACGCCAACCTTGTGTTCGACATGGTGTACAACCCGCTGGACACGCCGCTGCTGCGGCTGGCGCACAAACGCGGGCTGACGATTATTAGCGGCATGGAAATGTTTGTGCAGCAGGGCGCGCGGCAATTTGAGATCTGGACGGGGAAACCTGCTCCGGAAGCCGAAATGATGCGCGTGGTTGAACTGGCACTGAAGCGGAAGGCATGAATGTGCGCGGCTTTCGGCTGCGCGATTTTACCTGGATAAATTTTGAGCGAGTAAATGGGCTCAGCGCGCGAGGCGAAAGTACCGCTTCGCTCTCGCCACGTCTTTGAATATCTGTGCTTTCAATGCTTCAGGAGAGGGCCAGGCGATTTCTCCGCGCAGGCGCAAGAGAAACTGCAATTCGATCGGCGTAGTGTCGTCCATTTCGATCGGCTCAAAGTCCAAAATGTGTGATTCGACGGCGAAAGACGCTTCGCCAAAGGTGGGTCGGTTGCCGACGTTGGTTACAGCCTGAAAAGCGCGTCCGCCAACGATGAGGCGAGTTACATAGACGCCGAAGGCGGGCAACAGGGCGTCGTACCGGGCCAGGTTGACGGTAGGCACCAGCAGGCGCGTACCGATACCGCGGCCGCGAGCCTGTGTTGACAGCACAGAGAACGGGCGGCCCAGCATCCAACGGGCCCGGCGCATGTCGCCTGCAGCCACGAGAGTTCGAATTGCGGAACTCGATACCTCAAGACCGTGCACGCTGACTGCATCGTGAACCGTTAGATTGAAACCGAACTCCTCGCCCATTGCCTGGAGTTCTGCAATGCCGGCGCGAGCGCCATGGCCGAATCGGAAGTTGTGTCCTTCATGCAGGCCGCGCACGCCTAGCGACTGCACCAGGATGCGACTTACAAATTCCTGTGCCGAGAGATTTGCGAGCGCGTCGTCGAACGGCAGCACAATGGCAGCATCGATGCCCGTGGCTGCAAGCAGGCGCAGCCGCTCAGGCATGGGCGTGAGCAGGAGCGGCGACTGAGCCGGCCGCAAGTATTGGTCGGGATGCGGATCGAAAGTAATGGCGACAGCGCGAGCGTTGAGTTTTCGCGCTTCACCTACGACGGCGTTCAGAATTTCGCGGTGACCAAGGTGCACGCCGTCGAAGTTGCCGATGGCAGCGACAGAAGGGCCAAATCCGGACGGAATTTCTGCGATTGAGTTGAATGTGGGAAGGGGCATGTTCGTCACTGTCCCACGCTCACGTTGATTGGAACGGTTAAGCCATCGTGGGCAAGCCGTACGCTTTCAGGCAGCATGCTGTTTGTTTTTTTGTGGCCAAGCTCGTGAGCGATGTGCGTAAGCCAGGTGTGACGCGCGCCGATGCGGCTGGCCCAGCCGACCGCCTGCTCCACCGTCGCGTGGTTTGGATGTGGCTGATGACGCAACGCCGACAAGGCCAGATGCTCAAGGCCCTCAAGCAACGCGAAGCTCGACTCGGGAATCTTGCTCACGTCTGTAAGGTATGCCGCATTGCCAAAACGATAGCCGGAAATTTCCATCTCACCGTGCATGACGGGAACGCGCACAAACTCCACGCCGTGCACGCTTGTGTGATCGGTTAGTGGCAGAAGCTGGACCCGTGCACGCGTTGGATAGGTAGCCTGCGGCGAGAACGTATAGTCGTAGATCTGCCTGAGAACGCGCGCGGTTTCATCGGATGCGTACAGCGGAATAGGGCCACCTTCGCGAAGCGCCGTGAAGCTAAGAGGACGCAGATCGTCCATGCCGAGGATGTGGTCGGCATGTCCGTGGGTGTAAAAGACGGCATCGAGGCGGGTGACGTTGGCGCGCAACGCCTGTTCGCGGAAGTCGGGGCCGGTATCAATAACAACTGCGCGCTGCGGCGCGGCTGCGCGCTCTGGCGCCGGCTCCGACCAGCGGATGAGCGCTGAAGGGCGCAGGCGGCGATCATGCGGATCGGTCGACGTGCATACCTCGCAGGTGCATCCCAACGTGGGGACGCCCATCGAGGTACCTGTTCCGAGAAATGTCAGCGTTCCTTGCATCAGACAGCTTCTAGCTCCTGGCTTCTAGCTCTCGTCCGCTAGCCCGTGCACCACATCAAATCTCAAGGAGCCATTCACAGAGACCGGCAAACGCGCTCCGCAAATCACTAAGGGCTAGAAGCTAGAAGCTATTTTTATTTTTTCCCTGGAGGCGGCGCGGCGGGTGGCTGCATGGCCTGCAAGCTGATCATGCTGGTGAGTTCAAGGAAAGCCATTCGCACGTCAAAGAGCACCGATTGCAACATGCGATCTTCAGATTCGGTCAGATTCCCCTTCGTCTTTTCGGCAAGAACGGCAAGCAGGTCAATGGTGGTGCGCGCGCCCAGAATATCCACGCGCGGCCTTTGCCCTTCCTGTGTTCCAGCGCCCATCTGGATCATTGCGGAGATGTAGAACTGCTGCACCAGCGCATCGAAGGTGACCGGTGGTGTAGGTCCCACGGCGGGGTTCTGCGCGCGCATCAGATCTTCAAGCCGCTGCGACGAGGCGTCGTAAGCTGCTTTCTGCTTGCTGCTCTCTTCGGCAGTCGGTGGCGCGGGCATTTCCGCTTCCAGCTCTGTCGCTGCAACTTCCGGCGCGGTTTCCGCGGCAGCGGAATCGCGAGACGCATCGTTGACCACCAGGCGCGGTCCGCC
>Ga0265314_10000920_pt1 | contig 34667 bp, 33 predicted proteins | sample 4126metaG_FD_203106 | JGI IMG/M metagenome (GOLD analysis project Ga0265314, IMG submission 203106) | Rhizosphere microbial communities from Carex aquatilis grown in University of Washington, Seatle, WA, United States - 4-1-26 metaG | ecosystem: Host-associated > Plants > Roots > Rhizosphere >...
AAAACTGTTTGCCCATCGCCCCAGGAGATCCGCGCATAGAGATCGACTTTTGGGTCGGAGACGAGCCGCGCCATCGTCCGCAGGTCCTTCTTGAACGCAGCTATACTAGCGGTCCATGCCTTCTCGTTCGGAGGAGCTTCCGATGCAGGCCAATATCCCTCGGGCCATGCCGGAGACACATGCTTCGAGCTGCAGCTGAACTCCAGGATGTCCCACTGCGCAAGACGCATGTGCTCAAGCAGCATCCACGCAGTGTGAGGGAAGTTCGCGACTTTAGCTCCGGCGAGTTGCACGGGCCAATCGCCCATGGCGGCATCGAACGTCGCATGCGCCCCGCCGCCCTTTAGCAAGTAGAGCAAGTGGTCGCGGAGCAGGCGATCGGGAGATGACGATCGCGCCGTTGGTTTCTTCTTTGACGGGGACTTGGTCGATGTTTTTCTGGTCTTGTTCGCCATAGTGACTTCATTGTATGAAGTCTGGCGTCGAATAGAGAAGTCCAAATGTCGTCGGTCGATGGCCGTTGGCGAACGACTAGCGACCATCGACGAACGACTGATTCGGCTTCAAGATTTCGCTTTCTGGCGCTTCGCCTTTGTAAACCCGGCTGATTCCGCGCACCAAGCGGCGCATTGGCAGCCCTCCCTTGGCATCGGCGAAGAAAATCTCGCCCGCCCGGGTACCGCGATAGCACCAGCGCTTCAGAATCGCCAGATGCTCCATGCGCTCGATCGCGCTGGCTGGGAGGAAAGCAGGAAATGCCGTCAATGCGCCCTGGATGCGGGCTTCCATGGATTGTGACTTGGCATGTTCCGCATCGGAGATGGGAAACTCAAGCGGCCCCGCGAGCGCTCCACCGTCGACACGGAACAGCGCGACGCTCTCCGCCTGCCGCGACTTTTGCACGATTACGGCGTGCGACTGATCAATCCGGCGGACAAATTCGGGTAACTGCTGCAGCACGGGCGCGAGTTTGTCGAGCCGCGCATGAATGGCGGCGGCCGTCTCGAATTCCATTTTGGCCGACGCTTCATCGCGCTCATTCGCCATCTGCCGCTTCAGCGATTCGCCGCGCGAGTCCAGAAAATCTTCGACCCGCACCACTTCGGCGCGGTACTCGTCATCCGTGCAGCCGCGAAAGCAGGGCGCCAGACACATCTTCATTTCCGAATAAACGCAGCCGGGAAATTTCGGATCGGGATGCAGGTCTTCCACGCAGCGCCGCATCTTGAAAAAGTCAAGCGCGTCGTTCATGAATTTTTCCGCCGCCATCCGCGACCCGAACGGCCCGTAACAAAGGTTCTTTCCCGAAATCCGCCCCAGCCGGGTCGTAATCGAAGCGCGGGGGAATTCGTTTTCCAGATGCAGCTTGACGAGAGGCGCGAAGCGCAATCGCAGGCGATTGGAGTACGTCTTGGGGAAGGCGGCGCGCAGGACCTGATAGAGAACGAATCCCGATTCGAAGTCGGAGCCGGTCAGCGCGTACTCAATCCAGCGCACGCGGTCCCGCAGGTTGAGCCGCTTCGTCCGTTCTTCCGGCACTGAAAGCAGCCGCTGCAGCCGCCGCCGCAGATTGGCCGTCTTGCTGACGTAGGGCTCGGAGTTTGCATCTTCGCCGCGCAAAAGAAACACAGCAGGCGCGGCGGCCACGGCAGAAAAGATGTCGCTGTCACGTTCCGGCCGGAACTCGATGCGTTCGCTCAGCACACGCCGATTCTACGTCGGATTGGCTCGCGTAGGGACGGCCGCCCCCGGCCGTCCAAGCCAGCGCAGCTCGGCGGTCATCTATCCGAAGCTCGCGCTCTTGAACTTCTGCCGGAAGTCCGGCCCGTCCATCCTCACTACGCGGCACATCTCCTGCAGCCGCGAACGCATACGCTCGCCGATGCGGTCGCCAAGTGTTTCTTCGCGAGCGGCTGCCCGTGCTGACGACGATGACGATGATCGAGTTACACTCGCAGCCGGCTCGTCGGCGAAATTCGTGGTGATGATCGTGGTTCGATTGTCGTTATATCGCGTGTTGAGGATCAGGCTGACCGTGTCCCAAACCCACTCGCTCGGTTTCACGGCACCGAGCTCATCCAGCAGCAGCACATCGGCTTCAAACACGGGCCGCAGTACCTGAAGCTCGGTCGCCTGGACGGAATCGTTGTAGGAGTTCTGAATCTGCTTCAACAGTTCGCGATAGTCGCAAAAAAGGCAGGCGCTTCCCCTGGACGCAATGAGCTCCTTAAGGATGCCCACCGCGAGATGGGTCTTGCCGGTGCCAATTCCGCCGACCAGCAGCAGCCCAGCGCCGTCTCTCGGATCGAACTCCTGTACAAAGCGCGATGCGCTGATCTGGGCGAGCGCAATCGACGGATCGGCTCCCGGAAAATCGGTTGTAAAGTTCGACAGCTCGCAATGCTCATATCTCTTCGGAATGCGTGCCGCTGCGATCATCGCCCCGCCGCGCGCCCGCAACTGGCAATCGCAGCGCGTGACGCCGCCGTCCGGCACTCCCGGAACCGGCTTCCATCCCGATCCCGCGCACACAGGACAAACTTCAGCTGCTGTTTTCATGATTGTGTATTTAGACTCTGCACCCGAACCCGCCCCTGCCGCAACTCGAAACCGTTTCCTCTCTGTGCACATCCTGTGGAGACAGGCGGCGGCCTGTGGAGAACCGTGGGGAAGCGCCGTGAAAGAACCTAAAGAGAAAACTGCCATGCCCAGGTTACAGGCCAGAATCGCAGATACTCTCCGCGGATAAAAAAGGAACAAATAACGGCGTCTTCGGCTCACTTCCCCATTACTTCAAATACAGCCTTTCGTTTTAGGTGTCAAAACCAGCAACTGGCACGTGTTTCCCATTGACAATCCCATGGTATGGGCGACAATGGCCATCGCCGGTGCTCGCGCTTCGGGCTATCCTCCCCGGCTGATGCGCGGGAACCGAAACGATTAGTGTTAGGAGAGAGCATGAATAAAGCTGATCTGGTTGACCGGATCGCCGGAGCCTGCAGTATTTCCAAGGCCCAGGCGACGACCGCGATCGACACCACCGTGGACAGTGTTACTACTGCCCTTAGAAAAGGTGACCGGGTAGCTTTGATTGGGTTCGGCACGTTTTCCGTCTCGCAGCGCAAGGCCCGCAATGGCCGAAATCCGCAGACGGGTGCCACCATCAAAATAGCTGCTCGTAGAGTCGCCAAATTCACTCCCGGGAACGAACTCAAGAAGGCAGTCAACAAGAAGTAGGGGACCTCACGGTTTTTGTTTATGAGCGAGACGGCAGGGGGTCGGCCCTGCCGTTTTGCTTTGTAGCTCTCATCCGTCATACGTCAGCCATCAGTAACCCCCGTTCAGATTCTCGCCGGGTTTACTGATGGCTGATGGCTAATAGCTGCTCCCTGCCTTGCTGAATCCTTCTTAACTCCGGTAGAATCAAATGTCTGAATCGAGGACTTAGGAACCGACATGAAAGCAGCCATCCATCCGCACTACAGTGAGATCCGCGTGCATTGCGCTTGCGGGAATACTTTTATCACCCGCTCCACCCATAAGGGCGACATCGGCGTAGAAATCTGCGCTGCCTGCCATCCCTTTTTCACCGGCAAGCAGAAGCTCATGGACACCGCCGGCCGCGTGGAGCGCTTCCGCCGCAAGTACGCCAAGAGCGACGCCGCCAAAGCCGAAGCGGCAAAAACCGAGGCGGCAAAGAAGTAAGCTTCGTTTCGGGATCAACGCGAGTTTCTCGAATAACACGCCCTCGCCCCGGCGAGGGCTTTTCGTTGGCTGCTAAGCTCGGCGTCGCGACCGGACGATGAAGCTTCCGGCCACCAACCCGGCTATCAGCAGAACAATCCCGGGCAACGCGGTCGAGCCGACCAAGGCGAGCGAATACGGAGCTTCATACAAGACCACTGCATTCCGCCAGCCGCGGACAACTAGAGCGTTGATCAAACGAACAGACACAGTCTCCAGCGGCATGGACGCCGCTTGAATCAGCAATTCAATTCCCCTGGCGACAATAAGAGCAGCCGCTATTGAGACGGCGTACGATGCCTTCGAGTTGGCGCGGATTGCGGGCATGGGTGAGCCAGGCATTCAGTCAACTCTGGATTCCGGGCTTTTCGGCCTGCTCAGTGGCCAGTGTTCTCTCTTCTGTTTGATAGAGCCACGCGAACAACAAGTAGGAAACGACCACATATAGAACGATGGTGATCGCCGACGGCAGCAACTTGGACCATGGAAATGCCGGTAACGCAGATTGCATGATCGAGCGAGATTCCCGAACCTGCGTGTACCAGATAACAGGCTGCATTAGTAAAGAAATGACGCCGCCGATGGTTTGCACCACCAGCATGCCGATAACGATCGCCCCGATGTACTGGGTCAGAAAGATTTCTCGGATCCGCCTCATAGCCGCGAATTCTACATCGGGGTTGGGGACTTGGAAAGGACGTAGAATACAGCTGTGCAGAAGTTCTGGGACAACTCGGATGCAGCCGTGGATCGGACGGGCGAGTCGCCCGTTGCTCCATCGTCCGCGCGCCCATCGCCACGGGCATTTCCTGCGTCCCTGAAGATCGGCAACGTTGAGATCGCTCCCGCCACCGTGCTCGCGCCCATGTCCGGCGTCACCGACACCGTTTTCCGCCGCTTCATCAAGCACCTCGGCGGATGCGGCCTGATCATGACCGAATTCACCTCGGCCGACGGCGTGCTGCGAGACCAACGCGTTCGCGGACGCTACCTTCATTTCTACGAAGACGAGCACCCCGTCTCAGCCCAGCTTTTCGGCAGCAGTCCCAGCGTGCTGGCTGACGCCGCGCGCCTGGTGGAAGACCTCGGATTCGACCTCGTCGATCTCAACCTCGGCTGCCCCGCCAAGAAAGTAGTGAAGTGCAACGGAGGCTCCGGACTGCTGCGCGATCTGCCGCTAATCCGCCAAATTTTCGAAGCGGTGCGAGCCGCCGTAAAAATCCCCTTCACCGTGAAATTCCGCGCGGGATGGAACGACGACGAAATCGTCTGCGTAGAACTGGCGCGCATGGCCGAAAACTGCGGCCTGGGCGCGGTTGCGCTCCACGCCCGTACCCGCGAGCAAGGCTACAGCGGAAACGCGCGTTGGGAATGGATCGCCTCCGTCAAGCAAGCAGTCAAGATTCCCGTAATCGGCAATGGCGACATCCGCTCGCCCGAAGACGCCTGCGCCGTAGTAGCCCAAACCGGCTGCGATGCCGTAATGATAGGCCGAATGGCCCCCGCAAATCCCTGGATCTTCCGCCAGATTGAGCAGTACGTAAGCCCTACCAACGCAATTGAAGCAGAGAGTAGATCCTGTTATCGTTCCAGCCGCGAAGCGACGACACAGGAAAGCCCGGCACGTCAGTGCCGGGAAACAACGGTGGAACAAGGTCGAGTCCCGGAGGGACGGCACACGAGTGGCTCGGGCACCCTCCGCCCAGCGGAGCGCAGCTCCGCAAAAAAACTGTACGACGAGCCCACCGAAGCCGACCGCTACCAGATGATCCGCACCTACTTCCAGATGCTGCTCGAAGAAGGAATGCCCGGTGCAGAAGGCAAGATGAAGCAGTTCGCGTCCTGGTTCACCCACGGCATCCCCGGAGGTGCCGCCCTCAGGAAGGCAATCTACGAAGCAAAGAGCGGCGCGGAGATACTGGGCCGAGTGGAGGAATTCTTCGAAGCCAAGCTCCCGGCACAGACCACGTAGGGACGAACATTCCTGCCTATTCAGGTCATGTTCCCGGCGTGACTAACGATACTTGCCCGCGGCACTAGCTTCCCTACGATAGCTCTTAGGTACCTAGAATGGAACGTCGAGACGACTGGATTCGCGAACTGGAACGAAGACAGGACAATATCGACCCGATCCGGCGTATTCCCAACGGCGCGCTGTTTCAGGGAACTCTCATCAATGGGAACCTGCGCCTCAATAAAGTGCAACGTGCGGGGGCCGTTTTCCTTGGGCTTTGTGGATTGGCAGAGGGTGCCTATGTGGGGGCCAGCGCCCTCGCGGAACTTCGAACGGGACATTTGCCTGAGATTGCGTTCCTGATCTTCTGTCCCTTCACTTTGTGGATCGGCTGGAGAATCACAAAGAACGCATTGATTAACGATCCCGCCAAGGCGAGGCGCAGGAAAGCTGAAACACCCCACTAGGCCGGCTTCAGCCTTAGTCGTCCCCGCTCCCCGCGCTCCACATATCCCCACGGCGTAGCGTCGTCATGCGTAAACACGGTCAGCCATCTCTCCGGGATCGCCCACGCATAATACTTCTTGCGGCTCTCGATGGTCTGCAGCGGAAACAGATCGAACGCCATCACCCACGTCACGTCGAGATGCGCTGAAGTCGGAATCAGATCGGAGATGTAGCACGCCTTCTTGCCGCCGCTCTCGACCATCACCGCCTGCATATTCGCCGTATGCCCCGGAAAAACCTTGACCGAGATGCCGGGCAAAATCTCCTGATCGCCGTTCAACAACACCATCTGCCCGCTCTCCAGCAGCGGATCGTAATTCGGGCTCATGTAGCTGATCGCGTCGCGCTCCAGTTGCAGGCGGCCATGCTCCCACTCTTGCTCTTGCACGTAATAGGTGGCGTTGGGAAACGTCGCGACGATCTGATCTCCGCGGCGCACCGTATTCCAGCCGCAGTGGTCAAAATGCAGATGCGTATTGATGACGATGTCGATGTCTTCCGGCGCAACTCCGACAGCGTGCAGGCTGTCGAGCAACTTGGCCGGCTGTTTGTAGATCTGCACCATCCGGTCGGGCAGTTTGTTGCCGATGCCGGTCTCGATCAGGATGTTTTTCTTGCCGGTGCGCACAAGCAGCGAATTCATTCCCGCGTCGAGCCGGTTCTGCGCGTCCGGCGTGACTTTCTTCGACCACATGGCCTTGGGAACGACACCAAAAAAGGCTCCGGCGTCGAGGAAGTAGGTCCCATCGGAGACGACCGTAAGTTCGAAATCGCCCAGCGTTGTGCGATGCATAAGAACAGCTTTCAGCTATCAGCTCTCAGCCGTCAGTTAAGTCTCACGTCCGCCGAAAGCCGAAAAACTGAGAGCTGACGGCTGACAGCTATTTCAGCTCCTTATTCCAGAAATCTTCCATCATTTGGAACAACTGCATGCGCGTGCCCGTCCCCGAAATTCCGTGCGTCTTGTTCGGATACACCATCAGCCGGAACTGCTTCTGCGCCCGGATCAACGCGTCGGTCATCTGGATTGTATTCTGCAAGTGCACGTTGTCGTCACTCGTCCCATGCACCAGCAGCAACGAGCCGCGCAGTTTGCCGGCGGCGCTGACGATCGAATCGTCGTAGCCGCTGGCGTTGTCCCGCGGCAGACCCAGCCAGCGCTCGGTGTAAATCGAATCGTAGTCGCGCCAGTTGGTCACCGGCGCCACCGAGATCCCCGCCTTGAAGCGGTCGGAATGCGTTAGCGCGTAGAGCGTCATCGAACCGCCGTTTGACCATCCCCATATCCCGGTGCGTGTGCGGTCGAGCTGCGGAAACTGCGCATACAACTGGTCGAGCGCCGTCAGCTGGTCTTTCAGTTCGATTCCGCCAAACTGCTGGCGGGTTGCGGCCACAAATTTCTTTCCGCGATTTGGAGTCCCGCGGTTATCTACCGAAAAAATTGCGAAACCTTCGTTCGCGAGAACCTGGTGGAACAACGCATTCGTTCCACCCCAGGCATCCTGCACCGTCTGCGCGCCCGAACCGCCATAGATGTGCACGATCAACGGAATTGGAATCTTCTGGCTCGCATCCGCATTGCGCGGCAGAATCAGATCGCCATACAACACCGTGCCGTCGTCGGCTTTGAATTCGAGGGGCTTCGGCGCAATCAGTCCGTAATCCGCCACGCTGCGCCCTTCCCAGATTCTCTGACACGCGCCGCCCGGCACGCACACCAGAATCCGCGGCGGCTTCAGCGTCGCTGAATATGTTTCCACGAAATGCTTCCCGTCCTCGGCGAAACTGGCGGAGTAGCTTCCTTCTTCCGGTGAAATGCTGCGCACTCCCGAGCCGTCCAGCTTCACCGAAAAAATCTTCTCTCGTCGCGGATCTCCCTTGTCGGCGGTGAAAAAAACCGTGCCCGACGTTTCGTCGACCCCGCTGACCGCCAGCACCTCATAGTCTCCGCTTTCGAGTTGGCGTTCGAGTTTGGCATCAGAAGCCAGCGGATCGGACGCGTTGAAACTGTACAGATAAATGTGGGTGTAGCCGTCGCGCCAACTGGTCCAGAGAAAGCGGCCACCAGATTTCAGGATGCGAAAGTCGTCGTTAACGTTCACCCACGCATCCGGTGCCGATTCGGTTAGCACTTTGCGAGACCTCCCCGACTTCGCGTCGATAAAATAGAGGTCCAGCACATCCTGCTTGCGATTCAGTACTTCCGCCCAAGCCCACCCTTCGCGAATCCAGCCAAAACGCGGGACATAAGTGTCATCGTTGTCGGTAAGTTTGATCCAGCGCACCTTGCCGCCGTTGTTGCCCACCACTCCTAATCGCACCGTGGGATTCGGATCTCCCGCTTTCGGATATTTTTCCCGTTCCACCCGGGGATGCGTGGGCATCCAGTCGGTGATGGGATAAGTCGGCACCCGAGTCTCATCCATCTGCAGAAAAATGATTTCCTTTCCTTCGGGCGACCAGAAATAGTTGCTGCGCACATCCAGTTCTTCCGCGTAAACCCAGTCCACTTCGCCGTTCAGGATGTTGTCCTCTTTCTCCTTGTCCGCGTCCTTCTCTTTGTCTTTCTCTTTTTCATCGCGCGTGAGTGGATGTTCGCCCTCCTCGCCAGCGACGGGATGAACATAAAGATTGTGCTTGCGCACGAACGCGAGCCGCTTGCCATCGGGCGAAAACTTCGGATCTTCGCTCGCGTCCGGAGACGACGTAAGCTGCACCGCCGTTCCCGTATCCAGGCTGTAATACCAGAGCTGTCCCTGCGAATCGAAAAGCAGATGTTGGGAATCCGGCGACCACGTATAAGCGGCGACGTGATACCGCATGACGCGTTCTTTCTCGCGCTCGTTCTGGATGTGGCTGGCAGGCGGCGCCAACTGCGATAGCTTCCCTTCGCTCACCAGCACTTGCTTCTCGCCCTTGGCCGTGTCCACATACCAAAGCTCGCCGTGCTCGCCCGCGTCATCGCGCTGCACGAAAGAAACTTTGCTGCCGTCCGGACTCCACTTGATCGTCTCCGGAGCCCGTCCCGTGATTCCACCGTCGGCGAAGATCTGTTCAATCGTGAGTTGCTTCGCTGCAGCGGTCTGAGCGCTCGCCGCGGAAAGCAGAACCAACAGGTTGAGAGTAAAGACGAAAAGAAATTTCTTCACGCACGCACTCCGATTCAGCATGAACTGTGACCCGACGCCGCCCTGGCAGCGAAAGTCAAAAGTGTACAACCTGGGAGGAATCTGCGTCAGAAGGATTATGATATCTATGTTTTCGGCTGGTGGTCTCTCCGATTGGGGAGTTCCAGGCTGAGTCGCGGTCTTAAATATTCGTCATAGAAGGAGGTTCCCGTGTTTCCCCTGCCAAGAAATGCGTCCTTATTCTTGATCGCCGTTGCCGTCATGGTGCCAATCCTTTGTGGCGGGTGTGGCAGTGGCAGTTCCAGCAGCAATAGCATGTCGCAGGCTCAAGCCCAAGCTGTGACAGAACAGCTCTCACAGGCTGTCGCTCAGGCCCTCGATAGTGCATTTGCCTCGAACCCAGCTATGGCGAGAGACATTCGCCCGAGTCTGTCAACTGTGCTGAGAGAAATTCGTCCGGATCAGTCGTCCGGATGCGCGCCAAGCGGAACTGGGGAAAACTGCAATTGGCCGATCTCTTACGACGGGACATGCCCCCAAGGGGGAACCATAGCTGTCACCGGCGATATCGACACCACTTTGAACGGTTCTGGCGGTGGGTCCGTGAACAGCCAAATCACGGTAACACCGGCAAATTGTTCCGTGTCCAACCTGGTGATTAACGGCGATCCCAATATCGATGTTGGCCTTCAAATGAGCTTCACTAATTCCACTCCCGTGTTTCCGATAACCCTTACCGAAACTGGCGGTATCTCCTATGGGCCAAACCCATCGGGAAGCTGCCAGTTCAACGTGACGTACTCGATAACCTCTAACACCAGTTGTACGATTACCGGAAAGGCGTGCGGGCAATCGGTCAACGGAAGTTGCTAGCGGGCGTACACCCTGGGGACGAGGCGGCCGCCACTCGACCGTGGCCGCTCTCTATGACCGCGCTTCACCGCGCAAGAATCGCCTTCATCTCCGCGCGCACCGGATGCTTAGCCTCGTACGCGGCGATCTCCGGTTCATGTTGCAGGGTCAGTCCGATATCGTCCAGTCCGTTCAGCAGGCAATGACGTGAGAATTCATCCATTGCGAAGGTTGCCGCGAATCCTCGTCCGTCCTCCACTCGCAATGTCTCCAAATCAACTGTCAGCTGGTAGTTTTCGATCTCTCTCGAACGCCGCGTGATCTCCGCGACCTGCTCATCATTAAGCCGTACCGTCAGCAATCCGTTCTTCAGACTGTTGTTGGCGAAGATGTCGGCAAACGACGCCGCGATCACCACCCGGAAGCCATAATCCGCCAGTGCCCAAACGGCATGTTCGCGCGACGATCCGCAGCCAAAGTTCTTACCCGCCACCAGGATCGAGGCCTTGGCATAGCGCGGCTCGTGTAACACAAAATCGCCAACTTTTTTTCCGTCTCCCGAAAAGCGCCAGTCATAGAACAAAAACTGGCCGAATCCTGTGCGCTCGATGCGTTTCAAGAACTGCTTGGGGATGATCTGATCGGTGTCCACGTTGACCTTATCAAGCGGGACAACGACACCGGTGTGCTTGCGAAAGGGTTGCATATTTTCTACTCACCTTAACGGTTTGTCACCCTGAGCGAAGCGAAGGACCTATGTATTGAAGCGGATCAGATCCATAGGTTCTCACCATCCCCCAGAATGTCAGCGGGATTTGTGCTGTGAACTCCCGGAACACAACGCTACCGAAATCGCCACTTCCGAACATCCGTGAAATGTCCCGCAATCGCCGCTGCCGCCGCCATCGCCGGACTGACCAGATGCGTGCGCCCTCCGCGCCCTTGCCGTCCTTCGAAATTCCGGTTGCTGGTCGAAGCGCAGCGCTCTCCGGGTTGCAGGATGTCGGGATTCATCCCCAGACACATCGAGCATCCCGACTCGCGCCATTCAAATCCGGCATCCAGAAAGATGCGATCCAATCCTTCCTGTTCGGCGGCTCGCTTGATCGCCTGCGAACCCGGCACTACCATCGCCCGAACTTTCGGACTAACGTGCTGCCCTTTTGCCACTCGCGCCGCCGCTCGCAGGTCTTCAATGCGCGAGTTGGTGCACGATCCGATGAACACGCGGTCGACGGCAATAGCCTCGATCGGCGTCCCGGGATCAAGCCCCATGTAGGTAAGCGCTTGTTCCGCCGCGCGCCGGTCGGCGTCTTGCGCGAAACTTCCTAACTCGGGGACGTGCGCGTTCACAGCCACAACCATCCCCGGATTCGTTCCCCAGGTCACAAACGGCGCGAGCGTTGCTGCATCAATCTCAATCACTCGATCGTATTTGGCTCCGGGGTCGCCCGCCAGCGTTCGCCAATACGTGACCGCTTGTTCCCAGTCTCTTCCCTTTGGCGCAAAGCGGCGGCCGCTGACATAAGCGAACGTCGTGTCATCGGGCGCGATCAGTCCCGCTCTTGCTCCCGCCTCGATGCTCATATTGCACAGCGTCATCCGGGCTTCCATCGACAATGCACGCACCGCATCGCCGGCATACTCGATCACGTATCCGGTGGCGCCATCGGTGCCGATGCGTCCAATAATTCCGAGCGCCAAGTCCTTCGCCGTCACGCCCTCGGCCAGTTTTCCGCTGACGTGAATCCGCATCGTCTTTGGTTTTTTCTGGGGCAGACATTGTGTCGCCAGCACGTGTTCCACTTCCGACGTGCCAATGCCAAAGGCCAGCGCTCCGAACGCGCCGTGGGTCGAGGTATGGCTGTCGCCGCAGACGATCGTCATCCCCGGCAAGGTAATCCCCAGCTCCGGGCCAATGACGTGGACGATGCCTTGCTCCGCCGAGTCCATATCAAACAATGGAACGCCAAACTCGCGGCAATTCTTCTGCAGCGCTTCAATCTGCCTGGCCGCAATCGCGTCGGTGATCGGAAGGCCCCGCGGAGTAGTCGGGATATTGTGATCGACCGTGGCCACCGTGCGCAGAGGCTGCCGCACCGTCCTTCCCGAAGCCCTCAGACCGTCGAAGGCCTGCGGCGAAGTCACTTCATGCACCAGGTGCAAATCGATGTAGAGCAGTGCCGACTCGCCTTCCGGCGCAGCGACCACGTGCGAATCCCAGATTTTTTCAAACAGAGTACGAGGAGGCATATTTCCAGTTTCGCCCATAGCTCGCCGATAGTTCAAGCCGCCAAGTCCCGGTCGCAAAATCCCGGCGCGGCATGAATAGTCTACCAACGTCGACGCCGTAGATTCTTTGCGGCGGCCATTATTATTGCGTCCTTGTGTCGAATCCAGAGTTGCTGTGCCCAGACATGGCTGCCGAACTTCGCGGCTCAGGGCCGAGGGCGTCTCCCCCCGCAGACTGCCGTACAATACGTGCGATGATTGCGCATCTTCGAGGAACGCTGCTATCCAAACGGCCGAACCAGGCGATCGTGGAAACTCATGGGGTCGGATATGACGTTGCGATCAGCGTCCCGACCTTTTCGGAAATGCCGGCCGCGGGCGCCGAAGTCGCGCTCCATATCCACACTCATGTTCGCGAGGATGCGCTGAGCCTGTACGGATTCTTGCGTCTGGCCGAGAAACAACTCTTTGAAAAGCTGCTGACGGTGAGCGGGATTGGTCCCAAGCTCGCCATCACGATCCTGAGTGGGATGCCCGCGGACGAGATGGTGGGAGCGATTCGCGGCGGCGATCTGGCGCGGCTCACGCGCATCCCGGGAATCGGAAAGAAGACAGCGGAGCGCATGGTGCTGGAGCTGCGTGACAAGCTGCCGGCGCCGACGGGAGCGTCCGAAATGGGCGTGACGCCGGCAAGCCCGGTCGAGGAAGACGTTATTTCCGCGCTGGTGAATCTAGGCTATCAACGCGCGGCAGCGGATAAAGCGCTGCTGGCGGCGCGGGGCGGCAAAGCCCCTCAGAGCTTTGATGTGCTGTTTCGCGAGGCCCTGGGAACTCTGTCGAAGTGATTCCGCGCGCAGAAGCTAGAGCGGATTCACTGTTGCCATATCTGGCTCGTGTGGGGACGGGCGCCCTCGCCTGTCCAAGCCGAGCGCAGCTCGGCAGTTGCTGGCGGGCACAGCAACTGTGGACCCGCTCTAGCCCTGCCGCGCCGCGGTACCACTAACACCCGCGGGAGAGTTTCTAGTTGCCGACGAAGCGCAGATACAGGTCGCGGTCATCACGGCAGGTTTCCGCCATTTGCTTCACCTTCTCCCAGGCTTCCAACTGAGAGTCATCGCGAACGCGATCCTTTGCCCGATCCCATTCCTTGAGAAAAGCTTCCATCTGCAGATGATTGAACACCGTTTTGCCGTATGGATCGATGCCGCTGAGCAGCAGGAAATCGGCATGACTGGCGGCCGGAACCACGCCGTGCAGCATAACCCACTCGCTGCGTTCGCCGAGATCGTCTTCGAGTTTCACCACCAGGGACATGGCCAGCCTCAATAGGTGACGCAATGGTGCTGGCCGCAATGTAACAGCCCCAGAGGGCGTTGTCCAAGGTGAACCGCGCGTCGAAGGTAACCGCGCATCGATCACCGGAGGCCCGTTCTAGGAAACCTCTGATTAAGTCGCTTACGGGAGAGCCTTGAAAGGGCATGGCTTCAGCCATGCCGTTAGAACCCTCTACACATGCGGCTTTAGCCGCTGAGGGTCGCGCTTCAGTGCATTTCGCCTTGCCAGCAAGGACCTAATCCGGGGGTTCCCTAGGATAAGGACATGGATCCTGCGGACAAGAGTGCTCGCGCTACACTCCTACGCTTCGCCGACGTGCGTGCCGTGCTGGAAGTGGTATTGCAAAATCTTGGCGGCCAGGGCGGGGCTTACGCCCTCTCCATGGGCTTCGATGGAGCGGACCACTTCTCCGCGACAGATGACTTCGGTGGCCGCGAGCCCGGCAATTTCCGCGGGCAGCACCAGGCTAATCTCCAATTGTGCGTTCGGATGCAGCGATTCCTGCGCCTGGAACAGCATGCCCGAGCGGCTGATGTTTTCGGTGGTGCCGGGGCGCCAGCTCTTTTCTCCGAGCGGACGATAACGCAGCGGAAGATGGAGATTGAAACGGCGAGCTCGGAACGGTGGAATCTTTTTCTCAAGAACGCTTGCGCCGCGGGATTGCATTGCGACCTCCGGGGGGATCGGTTCGGAATCCAGCACCTCGCGGACGCGGTCTTTCAGTGCCGGAAGGCTGAATGGTTTTTGCAGCAGGCTAATGCCTGCATCGAGCGTGCCGTCATGACCGATCGCATTCTCGGTGTAACCGGACATGTAGAGGACGCGCACGTCCGGCAACAACTCTGTGACGCGCGCGGCCAATTCGCGGCCATTCATGCCGGGCATGATGACATCGGTGAACAGGAGATCGATGGTGCCCTTGTATCCGTCGACGATTTGCAGAGCCGCCGCGCCGTCCGCCGCTTCCAGGATTTTGTAGCCCTGCGTTTCCAGATACTGCCGGGCGAGACGGCGGAGATTGGTTTCATCTTCGACGATGAGGATGGTTTCCTGCCCATGTTCGGCGCGCGGAAGGCTGAAGGAGTCCTGCGCGGCGGCGGCGTCTTCGCGGCCATCGACGCGCGGGAAATAGGCACGGAAGGCGGTGCCGCGTTGCGGCTGGCTGTCGACGAAGATAAAGCCGCCGCTCTGCTTCACGATGCCATACACCATTGACAGGCCGAGGCCGGTGCCCTTGGAACCCTTGGTGGTGAAGAAAGGCTCGAAGATGCGCGCTTGGGTTTCGTTGTCCATCCCGACGCCGGTGTCGCTGATGGCGAGCATGACGTAGTCACCCGGTATGAGCGGCGCGTGCGTGCGCGTGAAATTCTCGTCGAGGGTGACGTTGGCGGTCTCGATGGTCAGCTTGCCACCCTGCGGCATGGCGTCGCGGGCGTTCACCGCAATGTTCATGATGACCTGGTCGATCTGGCCGGGATCGGCGCGGACCGAGCCCAGCGTGGGCCCTGGAACCATGACCAGATCGATGTCCTCCCCGATCATGCGGGTGAGCATTTTCAGGTTCTCGGCCACCACTTCATTCAGGTCGAGCACCTTGGGGGCAAGCATCTGTTTGCGGCTGAAGGCCAGCAATTGCCGCGTCAGCGAAGTGGCGCGCTGCGTGGCGTTGGAGATCTCCTGCGCCGGCCCGCGCAGCCGGGGATCGGGTCCAAGCCGCTCCAGCAGAAACTCGGAATACCCGGAGATCACCATCAGCAGGTTGTTGAAGTCGTGCGCGATGCCACCGGCGAGGCGCCCGATCGCTTCCATCTTCTGCGCCTGGCGGAGTTGCAGTTCCAGCGTGCGCGTTTCGGTCACGTCTTCTATAAAAATCTCGAACATGCCTCCGTCTTTGCCGTTCGGAATCGACCGCCCCGAAATGCGCGCCACGATGCCCGTCCCATCTTTGCGCACACACTCGGTGGTCAGGTTGTTGAATTCCTTCCGCGCATGAAAATAATCGGCGGTTCGAAACCATTGCTGGGCGTCGGCGTACAAGCTCCCTAAATGCCGGCCCGTAAGCTCGGCAGTGCTGCCATAACCAAACATCGCCACCAGCGCGTGGTTTGCGTCCTGAAGCATCCCCAGGGCGTCGCAACGGCAAATTCCGTAAGGCGCGTTCATTACCAGCGAGCGAAAGTTGCTCTCCGACCGGCGCAGGCTCTCCTGGGTAGCGCGGAGAGCGGCGTTGAACCAGCAGATCAGCAGGGCCACTGCAAAGAACAACGCGAGGTGCGCGATCGCCTTGTGATACTCGCGGGGGTTTTGTTCTCCGGTGAACGAATAGTAGGCGCTCACGGTGAGCGCGAAAGAGGTGGCCGCGAGTCCGGGCTTCCATCCTCCGTACCAGGCGCTGACCATCACGGCGACCGCGAACATCACCAGGCGGCTCTCCGCGATATCGGAGAAAAACAAGGTTGGAATCAGCGCCAAAACGGCGCTGAGGAGAGCAACTCCGTAGCGCAGGATGGGAGCGCGCGCCGGAGCTACGACCAAGCTGCGGATGAGGGGGATTTTCATTCGCATGAGTCTCATGCTATGCGCCGACCACGCGCACAGCGAGTTACGCTAGTCCACCGCAGTTTCCTGGCGGCACAGTGGCCAGAGGTACACCTGCTGGGACAGTGTAGAGAGAAAACCGAAACGCCTTGTCCACAGCCTAGTCTCAGATGTCTTTTTGCCCAAAACCCTCTTTAAAAAAACACGGCCGGGGAACATAGTCGTACAACAGGGCTTGCAACCGTGACCGGCAACGACGAAACTAGCGGAGCATCGCCAGGAACAGCGGGCAGGGAATTCCAGAATGAATATCGGTCTTTTCGGCGGCAGCTTCGATCCCATCCATCGCGGACACCTGGCCCTCGCCCAGGCTGCCGCCAGCCGCTACTCTCTGCGGCAAGTATTGTTTGTGCCGGCGAATGTTCCTCCGCACAAACAGAAACAGCCGCTCACAGCGTTCATCCATCGTTATGCTATGGTGACGCTAGCCACCCAGGACGAAAAACATTTCCTTCCATCACTACTAGAGGCGCCAGAGTTCACCACAAATCACGTAGGGACGGCCGCCCCCGGCCGTCCAGCGGAGCGAAGCTCCGCAGCTGTGAACTATTCGATCGACACCGTCCGCCGCCTGAAAAAATCCCTCAAAAAATCCGACCGCCTTTTTTTCCTGGTCGGAGTTGACGCCTTCCGCGACGTCGCCCACTGGCACGAAGCGCGCGCCCTTCTGGCGGAATGCGATTTCATCGTCGCCAGCCGTCCCGGATACTCGCTGCGCGACGTCGCCGAGTCTTTGCCGGAAGGTTTGCGGCCTTCCGCAGCGGTGACGCGTCCGTTCAATAAGCAGCCGGCAAAGGGCGATCTGGTTCTTCCCGGGCTCGCTCTGCACCTGTTGGAAGGAGTGAACCAAAGCGTCTCCGCGACCGCGATTCGCACCGCAGCAGCGCAAGGCAAGCCGCTGGCAAGATGGCTGGACCCCCGAGTGGCGGATTACGTGCGTAAGCACGGCCTGTATCGCGGGAAGCACACATAGGGACGGGCGCCCTCGACTGTCCCGAAGTGAGCTTTGGGCTGGGATGCACTCAGCCGGGCAGGCGGGTGGCGCCGGCTAGCGGGGATCGATTCTTACTTTGGTCGCTTGTCTGATCAGCAACCAAGCGAGGGCAGCTGCGATCGGGAGCCCGATCAGAGTTTCCGGCGGCTGCTTTCAGGTTGCAACCTCGGCGATGCCGAGTACCGAGCTGCCGACGTAGATGAGACCTAGCAGGAGGAAACGCCTGCGCAGCAGCCGGGGATCGCATTCCATTCTCTCGACATCTCTGCACACATGCCAGGATCCCCAGATGAGAAGGGCAGTGGTTACGGCTACACCGACAATTGCTGCCGCGAACGTGAGCATAGAGCTGCAATTTTACTCTTCGTTCGCTTTCGCTTCGCGGCGAGGTTGCTCACGCGGGCGGAGCTGCGCCCCGCTTGGACAGACGACGTTGTCTGTCCCTAGGTGAGCTTGGGGGTAAGACGCGGTTAGCCGCATCTCGCCTCCCTGCGGGTTACAATCAGTAAGCCCGTATGAAGAAAAAGGACGACCTCAAAAGCCAGGTAACTGCAGCCATCCTCGCCTGCCAGGACAAACAAGCTGAAGACGTAACGGTCCTCGAACTGGAAAAAGATTCGGGAGCGTTCACCGACTACTTTGTGATGTGCAGCGGCACCAATCCCCGCCAGATCCAGGCGATTGCCGACGCCGTGGACGAACGCCTCGAGGCGCTGGGCCTCCGCGTGACTCACGCCGAGGGCTACAAACAGGCGGAGTGGGTGCTCCTCGACTACGTGGATTTCGTCGTCCACATTTTCTCCGAGAAAGCACGCCAGTTCTACGACCTGGAACGCCTGTGGAAGTCGGCCAAGCGGTTGGAGCCGGCGGAATTGTTGGCGAAACCGAAGCCCCGCCGCGCCGCGACCGCCAAGTCCGCGACAAGCAAAACCGCCTCCCCGGCGCCCAAGAAGGCGCGTAAAAAGAAGGCCTAAAGTGTCCGCTTAGAAGCCCCCGAATCCTCATGAAGATCAAAGTCGCATGGATCGGAAAGACCAAAGAGCCGGCCATTGAGACGCTGACCGGCGAATATTTGAAACGCATCTCGCGCTACGCCGACGTTGCGGGCCTGCCGTTGAAAGACGAAGCCGCAATCCTGTCGCTGGCCAGCGGTGAGCAAAAACAGAATAAAGAGCGGCACAAACTGGTTCTTCTCGATTCGCGCGGGAAGCAGCTTTCGTCCGAAGAGTTGGCCCAGTTTTTGGAGCGCGAGCAGCTGAACGCGATTCCTCTCGTGTTCGCGATTGGCGGCAGCGACGGTTTCACTGAAGAAGCACGGCGCCAAGCCGCCTTTACGCTGTCGCTGGGAAAGATGACGCTGCCCCACGAACTGGCGCGCGTGGTGTTAACCGAGCAGCTTTACCGCGCTTTCACCATTCTCGCGCATCATCCCTACCATCTAGGACATTAACTTTATGGTAACGGGGCAGCGGCCAGTCAGCCTATTCTCGCGAAAATTGATTTCCCTGCCCCGATGTACCTCTGGCAGCTTCCCGTGGACGCCCAATCTGGCTTACTCTATCTCCACAGGCGAAACAAGTCTGAATTTGCTGTCGAGGCCCTCCCCCAATGAAAAACCCGTACGACGTACTGCGAATGAAAGAGCAGGAACTGCTGCGGGTCCGCAAAGAGATGGACGCTCTGCGGATCGCAGCGCGCTTGCTGGGCGCCGAAGATTCGGGCGCTGCCAACGGCCAAGGTCAACCCAAGCTGCAACGGGTCGTCGAAATGCCGTAGAGGATCAATTCCCCGTTTGACACTAGGCGGACGGAAGCCAAAACCGTCCGCCTTCGTGTTTGCGCATGTGGCACGGTCATTCCCCTCCGCGTACAATTGAAGATTCGGTCCTTATGTCGGATCTTCGCCGTGGTCTCATCATCGTGAATACCGGTCCGGGCAAGGGAAAGACCACTGCGGCCATGGGAACGGCGCTGCGGGCTGTTGGCCAGGGGATGCGCGTCCTGATGCTGCAATTCCTCAAAGGCTCGTGGCATTATGGCGAACTCGATGCGGTCAAGGCTTTTGGCGACAAGTTCATCATCAAGCAGATGGGGCGTGGCTTCGTAAAAGTCGGCGCCGAGAAGCCCGACCCTGAAGATGTGCGGATGGTGGAAGAGGCCTGGGCCGAGGCCGAGAAAGCGATCCAATCCGGCGAATGGGACCTGGTAGTGCTCGATGAGATCAATTACGCCATCAGCTACGGTATGCTGGATCCGGCGAAAGTGGTGGAGTCTCTGAGACAAAAGCCGGAGATGGTGCACGTCATCTTGACCGGAAGGAACGCAAGTCCGGCAATCGTCGAGCTAGCCGACACGGTGACTGAAATGCGCCAGATAAAGCACGCCTACGAAAAAGGAGTAATGGCGCAGAGAGGAATCGAATACTAGTTGCCAGTAGCCAGCTACCAGTTGCCAGTAAGAGCAAGTTCCACTGGTAACCGGCAACTGGTAGCTGGCAACTGCTTCTTATGACTTGGTTCAAGCGACAACCCGGTGAGTTGGACACTTCGGGCGAGAAGAAGATACGCACCGAAGGGCTGTGGGTAAAGTGTGACAACTGCCGTCAGATTATCTGGAAAAGGGACCTCGAAGAGAATCTCAGCGTCTGCCCCAAGTGCGGCAAACACTTCCGCATTGATGCCCGTACGCGTCTGGCGCAGCTTCTCGACGACAATCAATACGAAATTTTCGACAGCAATCTCGCCTCCAACGACCCGTTGAAGTTTGTGGACCTCAAGTCGTACTCCTCGCGCCTGAAACAGGCGAAGGCCGACACCGGCCTGAAAGACGCCATCATCAATGCCCAGGGCAAACTGAACGGGCGTCCGGTGATCGTGGTCTCGATGGAGTATTCATTCATCGGCGGGAGCATGGGCGCGGTGGTCGGCGAGGCCATCACGCGCGCCATTGAGAAGGCGATTGAAACGCGGAAGCCGATTATTATCGTTTCGGCGTCGGGCGGCGCGCGCATGATGGAAGGCGCGATCAGCCTGATGCAACTGGCGAAGGTCTCCGCTGCGCTGGCGCGTCTAGACACGGCGCGGGTTCCCTACATTTCGGTCTTGACCGACCCCACCACTGGCGGCGTGACCGCGTCGTTTGCCATGCTGGGCGATCTCAACATCGGCGAACCCGGCGCCCTGATTGGCTTCGCCGGCCCGCGAGTGATTGAGCAGACGATCCGGCAGAAGCTGCCGCCAGGTTTCCAGCGCTCCGAGTTTCTCCTGGAACACGGAATGCTAGACGCCGTGGTCCCGCGCAAGAACTTGAAAGCGTACATCGCGCGGGCCCTGGATTTCATGGTGCAGGCAGCGTAGAGCAGTCGTCGGTCGTTGGTCGTTAGGAAACCCCGCCTCTAGCGAGCTGTCGGGAACTCCTGCTCAGGGTTCGTGGGAAGCACTTTGACCTCCAACGCCCTCCTTCTAATGAGAGAGAGTCGAATCTGCCCGCCGGACTTGGTACCCTGAATGCATCCCGCTGAGGCGAACAGCGAAGGGCGAACATCAAGTATCCGACGACGAGTCCTTCCCCAGCGCGCGAGCGACTAACGACCAGCGACCAACGACCGATGTCCTACGAAACCGCAATCGCGCAGATGTACGCGTTAGGCCACGAGCTGGCCCAGACGCCGTCGCACAAGTTCGATCTGGCGCACATGCGCGTGCTGCTGGCCGCACTGGAGCATCCGGAAAAGAATTTTCCAGCTGTGCTCATCGCCGGCACTAACGGCAAGGGCTCGACAGCGGCGACGCTGGCATCCATCCTTCAAGCTTCCGGATTGAAGACCGGGCTCTATACTTCGCCACATTTGCTTCGCATCAATGAGCGCATTCGCCTCGATGGCAACCCCATCGGCGACGACGATTTCGCGCTCCTCCACGACGTAGTCGACCGCACCGCCGAGCGCCTGGTCGGAGAAGGCGATCTGCCCTGGCATCCCAGCTTCTTTGAAACGCTCACCGCGATGGCCCTTGAGTATTTCGCCCGAGCCCGGCCTGACATGGTAGTCCTTGAGGTCGGTATGGGTGGCCGTTTGGATGCGACCAACGTGGTTGAACCGCGCCTCAGCATCGTCACCGACATCGCCCTCGATCATCAAAAGTATTTGGGCGAAACCATCGCCGCGATTGCCCGCGAGAAAGCAGGCATCATCCGGCCGCGCGGCGTTGTGGTAACCCTCCCGCAGTTGCCCGAGGCCAACGACGTGATCGGAAACACAATTTTGGATATGGGCGCGCGAGCCGTGAATGCCGTGCCCTATGTGCCGCCGGTGTCCCCCGGAAGCGGTGAATACTTCAGTGGTCGGTGGTCAGTGGCCAGTGGTCAGTGGCAGCGTTATCCGCTGGAAGTGATGGGTGCGCGAATCATGGTCGAGTCGCCGCTGGTGGGCCGCCACCAGTTGCGCAACCTCGCGCTGGCGATCGCGGCGGCAGAGGAACTGCACCATCAGGGAATCGTTCAAATAACGCCGGAGACGATCGCCCAAGGCATCCGCGAAACGCATTGGCCGGGCCGCTTCCAGGTGGTGCCAGCTGCAGGAGACAATCCCGAGTATGTGCTCGATGTCGCGCATAATCCGGCGGGAGCCTGGGCTCTGCGGTCGACGCTTTCGGCCGCTTACCCAGACATAGGAAACGCCCGCGACATCACGATAGTGTTTGGCGTGATGCGCGACAAAGCGATGCAGGAAATTACCGAGATTCTATTTCCGCTCGCCCGGCACGTGATCGTGACCCACGCCCACAACCCGCGTTCCGCGAACCCGGAGGAAATTCGGCAGGCAGCGGCGCGCGTGGCGCCGGGCAGCGATATCGAAGACGCCGAGGATGTAGCGTCAGCCCTGGACCGAGCGCGGAAAAGTGCCGGCCGAACTGGCCTGATCGTAGTTACCGGCTCGATTTACATTGTAGGAGAAGCGATGCGAACGCTAGGCGTCGGCATCTAAGAATGAATGTGGCGCGGGCGCCCCCGCCCGCGAAGAGGTCCGTGAAACTGTGCACAAGATTGCCACAACAACGGAGCCGGAAAGGGTAGAAGGCGAGCCATGCTCGCCTGAACAGCCGGCGATATCGATCTCAACCTGGCCTGAGACCCGGCCATCGGCGCTCAAGCCACGCCACGGCTGGCTCAGCCGTCTCCGCTCGTATTTCATTCTCGACCCGTTGATCTGGGCCTACACCCTGATTCTGGGCACGATTTCTCTGCTCTGCTCGCTCTTCGACCGCAGCGGCCGCATCCAGCACAATTGCGCACGCCTCTGGTCGTGGCTCATCATGAAGACGATCCTGTCGCCGGTGAAAGTAACCGGGATGGATAGGGACAAGATCGACAACTCCAAACCCCGTGTCTATGCGGTCACTCATGCATCGGCGTTCGACATCCCAATCCTCTACGTCAACTTGCCCTTTCAATTCCGGATCATTTTCAAAAGTGAATTGCTGGCCTACCCGTTCATCGGCTGGCATCTCAGGCGCTCCGGACAAGTCTGCATCAACCAGCAGAACCCGGCGGCTTCGATCGGCTCCATCAAGTCTGCGCTGCGGAGCTTGCGCAGTGGCATGCCGCTGGTGATCTTTCCCGAAGGCGGCCGCACGCGCGATGGCAATGTGCAGCCTTTTCTTCCGGGCGCATTTTTTCTTGCGATCAAGGCGCAGGCGGACATTGTGCCCATCGCGCTCGTCGGCACTTTCGACTTGCTGCCGATGAACACCTATCACATCAAGTGCCAGCCGCTGGAGATGCGGGTAGGCGAAATAATCCCCACCGCCGGCTTGACCGTGCAACATACCGAAGAGGTCTCGGCCAAAGTGAAAGCGTCCATCGAGAAGCTGCATGCGTCACCACCAGTCGCGTAGGGACGGCCGCCCTCGGCCGTCCAGGCGGGCAAAAGCCCGCCAGGGTTTCTTTGCCTGTTGCGAGCGCTCAGAGGGCATTCTGGGGATCCGTCCCGCCAGTCCCGATGACAGAATCCTCCATCATCCGTCATAATCCTTTGTCCGCACCGGAGGTGTCATGAAATCCCTACTTCTCGTATTCTTATTTCTCACCATGAACTTTCTCCCCATGACCGCCAACGCTCAAAACACCGCCCCCACCGCCGCCGAAGCCCAGGAGTTCATGAACAAGGCCGAGGCTCAACTCTCCGACTTAAGCGTCAAGGTGAACCGCGCCTCCTGGGTGCAGGAGAATTTCATCACCGACGACACCCAGGCCATAGCGGCCGACGCGATCGATGAGGTCACCGCCATCACCACTCAGTTGGTGGAGCAGGCTAAGCGCTTTGACGGTCTCAAACTATCGCCCGACCTGGCGCGAAAATTCATGCTGCTGAAGCTCTCGCTCACCGCGCCCGCGCCGAAAGATGCCACGCTGCGCCGAGAAATGACCGAGATCGGTGTATCGCTCGATGGCGACTACGGCAAGGGCAAATACTGCCGCAAGAACGGCGAGTGTCTGGATATCACCGCCATTGAGAAGCTGATGTCCACCAGCCGTGATCCGGAAGAGCTCAAGGAAGTCTGGGCGGGATGGCACGCCATTGCGCCGCCCATGCGCCCGCGCTACGCCCGCTTCGTCGATCTCTCCAATCAGGGAGCAAGAGAAATCGGATTCAAAGATACCGGAGCCCTGTGGCGCGCCGGCTACGACATGACGCCCGAGGAATTCTCCGCCGACCTCGAGCGCCTGTGGAACCAGGTAAGGCCGCTCTATCTGTCGCTGCACACGTATGTGCGTTGGAAGCTTGCGGAAAAATACGGCCCCAACGTGATTCCGCCCGACGGTCCCATCCCCGCACATCTGCTAGGCAATCCCTGGGCCCAGGAGTGGGGCAACATCTATGACCTGCTGGGAGTGCAGGAGGACAAAGGCGGCGTCAACGTCACCGAACTGCTGAAGAAGAAAAATCTCGACCCCAAGGGCATGGTGAAATACGGCGAAGGTTTCTTCACCTCGATGGGTTTCGCGCCGCTGCCGCCAACTTTCTGGCAGCGGTCGCTCTTCACCAAGCCCGCCGACCGCGATGTCGTCTGCCACGCCAGCGCCTGGGATCTCGACAACCTCGACGATCTCCGCGTGAAGATGTGCATCCAGGTGCGCGGCACCGATTTCGTCACCATTCACCATGAACTAGGACACAACTTCTACCAGCGCGCCTACAAAGATCAGCCCTTCATCTTCAAGAACGGCGCCAATGACGGCTTCCACGAAGCCATCGGCGACGCCATTGCGCTCGCCATCACGCCTGAATACCTGCACAGAGTCGGCCTGCTGGAGAACGTGCCGCAGGACAGCAACGATATCCCCGAACTGTTGAAGCAGGCGCTGGATCGCGTAGCCTTCCTCCCCTTTGGCCTAATGATTGACCAGTGGCGCTGGAAGGTATTCTCCGGCGAGATCACGCCCGCGGATTACAACAAGTCATGGTGGGCTCTGCGCCTGAAATATCAGGGCGTGGCGCCTCCGATGGCGCGCAGTGAAGCCGATTTCGATCCGGGAGCGAAATACCACGTAGCCGCCAACGTCCCCTACACCAGATATTTCCTGGCCCACATCCTGGAGTTCCAGTTCTACCGCGCCCTCTGCCGCGAGTCCGGCTACAAAGGCCCGCTGAACCGCTGCACCTTCTACGGCTCCAAAGAAGCCGGCGCAAAGTTCAACAAGATGCTAGCCATGGGCCAAAGCAAACCCTGGCCCGACGCCCTGGAAGTCCTAACCGGCGGCCGCCAGATCGACGGTGGCGCGCTACTCGAATACTTCGCGCCGCTGCAAAAATGGCTGGACGAGCAGAACAAGGGCAAGAAAGTGGGCTGGTAGGGAGCGTAGAGAACTTACTCGTCCAAATTTGCGAGGACCGGGCCGCCTTGGTGGATGGCGACCCTGGGATTCTGGTAGACGATGCAGTTTTTCAGAAGCTTTGCGGGGAGCTTGACTCCGAAAGTGTGCGTGCGGCCACCGCGTCCCTCAGCGGCTTTGCTGCCCTCGTACTTCCAGTCTTCTTCGTGCAGGAAAGCGATGTCAACTCGCCAAATCGCAACCACCTTGTTTAGCTTCAGCCGCTCGGTCGGGTCGACGGCATAGCGCCAGACAATGTACCAGCCGGGGTGATTGTAGTGCGACTGCAGAGCCCATGGACGCGTCGACCCTTTGGATTCCAGCGCGTGCTCCGGAGGCGGGTTTAGTTTTCCTCCCAGCGACAGATCTGGGAACCGCTGTTGTGCAATGTCGGGGTGCTTGTGTTTCTTGTAGGGGCTCAAGGCGTGAAGTGCCTGGATGCCGAGAATGCCGACAATCCCACTGAACACGTTCGCCTGCTCAAAGTAAATGTCGATGAGTTCGTCAGCCCTGCTCTCGACATGTTCGACGGCTTCCCGTATATGCGTAATCTTCAGCTCGGGAGGCAGTGGAACCGCACGGTCGAAGCCGTCCGTTTGTAGAGCCATCTCGGCAACAAGGTGTCACGGTTCCAGCCGCAGTGCAAGGCTTCCCTGCAAATCCAGATCGGCTTTGGAACCTGTTCTGCTACTAGCTCTTCCATTTCCCGGGAGCGCCGCCAGCGCGGGGATGGCTTCAAGCGCAGCCCCAAAGAACTGCGCATCAATTTCGATGCCGATGCTCTCGTACCCGACCGAAACCGCCGCCGCAATGGTCGAACCCCCGCCCATGAAGGGATCGAGGACGACTCCCGACCCCAGCGGAAGACAAGCTCGGACAATCTGGCGCATGAATGTTTGCGGCTTCAATGAAGGGTGCGGAGCAATCGCGCGCTCCTCCCGACGCGTAGGGGCGGAGAGTATGACGTCGGAAAATGGCTGCTCGGCTGACACGCGGCGCAGACCGCCGGTTTTCCACTTACGCAAGTTGTCCTGAACTCGTCCCTCACATGGCTTGCGGAACAGACCCCACGGCTCCCATGAAGAGCGCGGCATGACCGTGACCTCCGCAAATTCCCGGTGTGCGTTTTTCGGACGGTCGCCGCCCCTCAACGTTTGCACCAATCTGATAATCTCGCCCCTCTTCTCAAACCCCGCTTCCAGCAATGGAACATAGACAAGGTGCGACAGCAACGGATTCGTGGCAATAAAAACATGGGCTCCCGGGACCACGATGCGAAAAGCCCGCCGGGCAAAATCGGAAAAGAAACGCCGCAGCTTGGAGAGTTCATCGCCTGTCAAGACCGTGAATCGGGGCAACGGGCTGCGCACACACCCGTCAAACGCCGGAGGAATTCTCCATACGCCGCCTTTCCCTCGACGCAGCTTCTGCTTTTCCGGCGCGGTGTATTCCTTAAGGCCGTAAGGAGGATCCGTGACGATCGCCTGCACTGAGTTCGCTGCCTGCTGGTCCATCCAAGCGAGACAATCCTGCAGATACAGAGAATAGCGAACGCCATTGAGGCGGAAAGCCGTCTGCTGATGGCTGCGAGCCGTGGAAGAACTCATCTCTGCATTAAGTACCACGAACGGCGGTGAATTTGTACACTCGTTTGGAGGAACCACTTACCTACGAAATCAACGTCAGGCCTCAAGCCTGTTTGACCCTCCCCGTTCCCTCCTTTAAACTCAAGAGATTCAGCGGAATACAAGGCGCACCCCATGTCCGAAAGCATTCATATCCATCTCCCCGACGGCAGCTCCCAGGAATTCCCGAAAGGCACCACTGCGCTCGATGTTGCCAAGTCCATCAGCCCGCGTCTAGCCGACGCCGCTCTAGCTGCCAAAACCAATGGCAATCTGATCGACCTAACCCGCCCGCTCGAGAGCGACACCGACCTGCGCATTCTCACCGACCGCGACCCCGAGGCGCTCGAAGTCTACCGGCATTCCTCCGCGCACCTGCTGGCCGCGGCTGTGCTCGAACTCTTCCCCGAGACCAAGCTCGGCCACGGTCCGGCGACCGAGAACGGATTCTTCTACGACTTTTATCGCCCCACCGCGTTCACGCCCGAAGACCTCGAAAAGATCGAAAAGAAAATGCAGGAGCTAGTCCAGCAGAACCTGCCCTACGCCCGCGAATTCCTGCCGCGCCAAGAAGGTCTGGAAAAGTTCAAGGGCGAAGGCGACTTCATGAAGTGCCATTTCATCGAGCAATTCACCAAGCCCGATGAAAAGATTTCGGTCTACAAAACCGGCAAGTTCCAGGATTTCTGCCGTGGTCCCCACTTGCCTTCAACCGGGAAAATCAAAGCCTTCAAGCTGCTCAACGTCGCCGGCGCCTACTGGCTCGGAGACGAAAAGAATCCGCAACTGCAACGCATCTACGGCACGTCGTTTTTTTCGAAGAAGGATCTCGACGCCTATCTGAACAACCTCGAGGAAGCGAAGAAACGCGATCACCGCGTGCTCGGAAAACAGCTCGACCTGTTCTCCATCCAGGAACTGGCCGGCCCCGGTCTGATCTTCTGGCATCCGAAGGGCGGCATCATCCGCAAGGAGATGGAAGACTGGATGCGCGAAGAGTACCTGCGCCGCTGCTACTCGCTAGTCTGCACGCCGCATGTGGCGCGCCGCCAGCTGTTTTTTACCTCGGGCCACGAGGGCTACTATTCGCAGAATTTCTTCGACATCATGGAACTCGATGACGCCGAATATCGTCTCAAGCCCATGAACTGCCCGGGCCACATCCTGATCTACAAAGATTCGCTGAAGTCGTATCGCGACCTGCCCGTGCGCCTCGGCGAAATGGGAACCGTCTATCGTTACGAGCGCTCGGGAGTGATGCACGGCCTGTTGCGCGTCCGCGGCTTCACCCAGGACGACGCGCATATCTTCTGCACTCCCGACCAGATTGAAAACGAAATCGTCGGCTGCCTCGAGTTCGCGCTCGCCGTGCTCAAGGCTTTCGGCTTCGACAAATTCCAGACCGAGCTTTCCACCTGGGATCCAAATGACAAGAAGAGTTTTCTCGGCACCGACGAGCAGTGGAACCTCGCCAACCATACCCTCGAAAGCGCGCTGCAGAAGCTGAACATCGAATACAAAACCATCCCCGGCGAAGCCGCGTTCTACGGCCCAAAGATCGACATCAAACTTGTCGACGCCATAGGACGCCTCTGGCAGCTCTCAACCGTCCAGTTCGACTTCAATCTGCCGCAACGCTTCCAGCTCGAATACGTAGCCGAAGACGGCACCCGCAAGCAGCCGCTCATGGTCCACCGCGCCCTCTACGGATCGGTAGAGCGCTTCTTCGGCGTCCTCATCGAACACTACGCCGGAGCCTTCCCCGTCTGGCTCTCGCCGGTGCAGGTAGCGATGATCCCGATAGCGGAGCGCCATGTCGAGTACGCGGAAAAAGTAGCGTCGCAACTGCGCGCGGCGGGAGTGCGCGTGGAAGTGGATTCCCGTAACGAAAAGATGAACGCAAAAATCCGCGAACATGCCATGCAGAAAGTCCCCTTCCTTCTAGTGGTCGGCGACAAAGAATCCGAAGCCAACAAAGTAAACGTCCGCACCCGCGGCAAAGAGAAGACCGAAGACATGCTCACGGCGGAGTTCGTGGAGAAGATCAAGAAGCTGATCGCCGAGAAGAGCGCAACATTGTAGTTAGGCCGACAGTTACTTTTGGGTTAATAGCGTTGATCACCTTTTCCAGTTACAGTCCAAGTATCCTCTTTCGAGGTATACAGGATGCTACCAGAGGCGATCATAGGTCTCACGGGCGCGTTCGGCGGCGGATGCACGACCGCAGCGAAGCATCTTCGCGACAAAAGGGGCTTTGTTCTTCTACGTCTATCCGATCCCATTAAAACAAACTGGGCAGAAACTCACAAAGAAGTACCGACAAGACCAGACCTGCAGCGATTAGGAGACGAACTTCGCCAGAAGAATCACCCTGGGATTTTGGTCGAACTTGCTCTAAAAGCTGCAGAGAAGGGTGGCAAACTGCCTGACAAACTGGTGATCGACGGAATTCGAAACATCGGTGAAGTTGACTACTTAAGGGATGTGCATGGCTATCGATTTACGCTAGTCGCCGTCCTTGCGGACGTGGACGCCAGGTGGGATCGAATCGGATCAGACTACACTGACAAGGGGCTCGCTCGATCCGATTTTCTTGCGGACGACCTGCGGGATAGAAACGAAGAGACAGAGTATGGTCAACAAGTAGAACTCTGCGTAGATCGAGCGGACATTCTGATAGACAATTCGACAGATGTATCTCTGTCGAGATTCAAAACCAAGTTGCTGGATTTCGTGGACCTAATAACCGGCAAGAAACCTCGCAGTGCAAAACAGGCAGAGATCTTGATGAATATCGCTTTTTCTGCATCTCACAGCTCAAAATGCAAAAAGCGACATGTGGGAGCGGTTATTGCCGACCCCACTGGCCAGGTTGTGAGCGCAGGATACAACGAGAACCCCTTGGGTACCCATCCCTGCGTCGAAGAGCCGGAATATGAAAACCAATGCTTCAGAGACATTATCCGAAATAACCACTTCAGGTTGTTGGCAGAGAAGGAAGCTCGTTGTCCGGTCTGCGGTGAAAAACTTGTCTTTGAAAAAGGTCCGCCTTGGAAGTGCAAATCTTGTGCGGAAAAACAGGAAAAGACAAACCTAGAAAGATTCTCTTTCCCAGATCGAGCGTTGAATTGGTGCACAGCCGTTCATGCTGAGGTATGGGCTATCTTAGCGGCCGGCGAAAGGGCTCGAAAAGGGAGCTTATACACCACGACCTTCCCGTGCTCTCAGTGTGCGGAGAAGATTGTTCAGTCGGGGATTGTCAAGGTTGTGTTTACGGAGTCCTACCCGGATCTTTACGGGGCAAACAGGCTTAAACTGGGCAGAGTGGAACTTGAGCAGTTCGAAGGCGTCCGATCCTCAAGCTTCGAACGAATCTTCGCGCGAACAAAGCCAGACTGAGCCTAGCGCGAATTCTGTTCAGTTTTCGCTTTCGAGGGGCTCTCCGTCTTCTTCGAATCCTTTGTCAAAATTGGTTTTTCGGTAGGCGGGAGGACGATTAGATAACCCGAAAATCCCCAAGAAGACACCACAGCCGATGATTTTTTGGACACAGAGACACCCTTAACATTTCTTGGTTCAGTTCGGTAGGTCACAATGAATCACCAGGGAGCAATTAAATAAATACCAATTTAAAATTCAAATGTCTAGAACGCATTTAGATTACCACTAGCACATTTGTAAAATCTGGCTAGAAGTTGTTTTGTTGAAGCGATTCTAATTTCATTCAAGCGCTGCTTTTCCCGAAACCGGAAAGTTTGGGTCCAATTTTTTGGCGTCTCCCCCTTCTTTGTTCCGCCCCATCCCCTGTGTTAGCATCAGAAGTTTCGCAGGCGTTGTTGGGCTGGCCTGTACCCTGTACTCATCCTCATCCCGGGCCGTATCGACCCTTCCCGTAAGCCTGCGGAAGGAGACAACCCGTGAAAGTGTACCAAGCAGCCAATCTCCGCAACCTTGTCCTTATCGGACACGGGCATGCCGGCAAAACCACGCTCGTGTCCGCCATGCTCTACACCGCCGGCGCCACGCCGCGTCTCACCCGCGTCGACGACGGCTCCGCCACCACCGACTATGACGAAGAAGAAGTCTCCCGCCAGATGTCCATTTCCACCGGCCTCGCTTTCGTCGAGTGGGGCAAGCCCGATTCCAAGGTCAAGATCAATCTGCTCGACACTCCCGGCTTCAACATGTTCGTCCATGAGGCCAAAATGGTGCTGCCCGTGGTCGACGCCGCGCTAGTCGTTGTCGATGGCGTCGCCGGCGTCGAGGTCGTCACTCAGCGCGTCTGGAATTACTGCAATGACGTCGACCTGCCGCGCATGATCGTCGTCAACCGCATGGACCGCGACCGCGCCGACGCCAACCGCGTTCTCGAATCGCTCACCAACGCCTTCGGCCGCGCCGTCACTCCGCTGCAGCTCCCCATCGGCAGCGAGAAGAGTCTCACCGGCATTGTCGATCTCGTCCGCATGAAGGCCTACACCTATGAGATGGGCGGAAACGGCAAGGGCAAAGAAGGCCCCATCCCCGCCGACATGGCCGCCGCCGCCAAGGAAGCTCACGAAAAATTAGTGGAACTCATCGCCGAGGGCAAAGACGCGTTGATGGAGGAGTTCTTCGAGAAGGGCACCATCCCCGAGGAGCATCTCGTCCCCGCGCTGCACGAAGCGATTCGCGAAGACAAGCTTTTCCCCGTGCTCTTCACCTCCGGCCTCGGCAACATCGGCGTCGACGAGCTCATGGATTTCATCGTCGACTACACGCCCGCCGCCAGCGAGCATCACGCCCTCACCGGCTGGACGGCCGAGGGCAGCACGGAACCGGCCGTACGCAAAGGCACCGACAACGAGCCCGCCTCCGTCTACGTCTTCAAGACCATGTCCGACGCGTTCGCCGGCCGCATTTCCTACTTCAAGGTTTTCTCCGGCGTGCTGAAGGACGACGCCTCGCTCCAGAACTACAATCGCAATATTCAAGAAAAGTTCGCTCACATTTCCCTGATCCAGGGCAAGCAAGCGGTTCCGATCCCCGAGTTGCACGCCGGCGATATCGGCTCGGTCGCGAAGCTGAGAGAAACTCTTACCGGCGACACGCTGGGCGATAAATCATCGCCGATCCGCTATCCGGCCGTGCAACTGCCCGAGCCCGCCATCACCTTCGCCATCGAGCCCAAGAGCCGCGCCGATGAAGACAAGCTAGGAGTAGGCCTGCACAAGCTCATGGAGGAAGATGCCATGCTCCGCTTCTTCCGCGATCCGCAGACCAAGGAATTCCTGATCGCCGGCACCGGACAGCAGCACATCGAAGTCGTGGTCTCGAAGATGAAGAAGCGTTACCACGCCGAAGTAGTATTGAAAGCGCCCAAAGTGCCCTATCGCGAAACCATTCGCGGCAAGGCCGATGTCCAGGGACGCCACAAGAAGCAGACGGGCGGTCACGGCCAGTACGGCGATTGCAAAATCAAGATGGAGCCGCTGCCGCGCAATTCCGAAGTTGAGTTCGAATTCGTCAACGACATTTTCGGCGGCGCCATCCCGCGCAACTTTATTCCCGCTGTAGAAAAAGGAATCAAAGACGCCGCCGCCCGCGGCTACCTGGCCGGCTATCCCGTGGTGAACTTCCGCGCCATCCTCTACGACGGCTCCTACCACGACGTGGATTCGAACGACCTCTCGTTCCAGATGGCCGGCCGCATAGCCTTCCGCAAGGCCATGGAAGCCGCCAAGCCCACCCTCCTCGAACCGATCATGACCGTCGAAATCACCATCCCCGACGAATTCGCCGGCACCATCATGGGCGACCTCAACAGCCGCCGCGGACGCATCCAGGGCATGGATAACAAAGCCGGCAACACCATCGTGAAAGCTGAGGTCCCCATGGCCGAGATGCTAACCTACGGCGCCGATCTAACCTCCATGACACAAGGCCGCGGCAGCTTCTCCATGGAAATGCACCACTACGACACCGTCCCGCAGCAACTGCAAGACAAGATTATTGAGAAAGCCAAAGCCGAGCGCGGCGAAGTGAAAGAAGAAGAAGAATAAGAGAAAAAGAGTCCGGTGGAGAGACGAGCAAGGTGCCCCAGGTTCGCGCCCGTCTTTTGGGCGCTAACCTGGGAGGCGCAATCCCTGGAGTCGGGTGTCTCACTCAGTCCGCTTCATGGCCGGGCGCCCACTCATTCGCGTTCTGTGCGAATGAGTGGGTCTTAGCTGGCGGCGAGAATCAGAGTGGTTCAGATTCTTCAATTGGCCTTGCGCCGCGTGCGTTGGTAGGAGTCCTGCATGGCATGCCGCAGCAAAATGTTTACCTTGGTCTGGTACCCGCGCCCATAGCTCTTCAGCCAGCCCAGGATGTCCGTGTCCAGCCTCATGGTGACAGGCTTCTTCGGCGGCCGATAAAACTTTCCGATTTCCGCGCCGCTCCAGTCCACCACCTCCGGCATCTCCGACAGGTCAATGTCGGCGTCCTTTTTCGCGGCGATGGCGGCGATTTGGCGCGCCCGGTTTTTGGTGTGCTTCTTCATAGCTCCTTCTCTCTTTGCCGGTTGCCGCCCGGGCCGGGCCGAAATCAGCCGCCTCTCATCGCACTCGAAACGCATGGTGCAACGACTTTTGAAGATAACAACTGTACATATAGTTGTCAATACAGTCTAGGCACATTTTTCATTTGCAGCGGAGCACGGATGCCCTCATGGCATCCGTGAAAAATGATCGGTGATGCGGGTCCTCGTCGATACGGGCATCCTCGTCAGTTTTGCCGCCATTCGCCCGGCCAGGCGACCTCGCAACAAATCGTTCCCTGATCGCCCTTTCTGGCGTACCATTCCTTGTTCTTCTTCCTAAGGAGGCACGCATGTCCAGGCGGACTTCTCTTACCTGCTGCCGCTTGTTCTTCGCGACGCTCGTTCTCTTACTAGTCTCTCGTTCGGCAATGGCCCAGGAAAACAACCTCTCTTCGCTCGAGATCGATCACGTGTCGGTCTGCGGATCCAACCTCGACACGCTGCGCCAGGCCTTCACCGACGTCGGCATGACTCCCGACTTTGGCGGTCCTCACGGCAACGGCATTACCCAGATGGCGATCCTCGGCTTCGATGACGCGTCGTACATCGAATTGATTGCGCCGATAAAGCCAGGCGTGACCGCAGGCTCCGACTGGGCAAAATTCATGGCCGACGATGCCGTCACCTGCGCCTGGGCGGTGGGGACGAACGTTCTGCTGCAGGAAGCGGATCACCTGAAAAAGGCCGGCATCCCCGTAAAACCTCCCGAGCACGGCAGCCGCAAGCGCCCCGACGGCATGTCGATCGAGTGGACGACCGCCGACGTTGGCTCCGGAACCCCAGGCTCCACGCTGCCCTTCATCATCGAAGACTCGACACCCCGCGCCTGGCGCGTCCAGACTTCCGCCAGCGTGCAGGGAGCGCCGGTTGGCGGCATTGAGAACGTGGTACTGGGCGTCAACAACCTGGACGCGTCGATTGCCTTATTCCGCAAGGCATACGGCTGGGCCGATCCGATCATTGAGACCCAGAAAGACTTCGGCCGCCTCGCATACTTCCCCGGCGAGCCCGTGATTCTGGCTGCTCCTGCTGGCGGAGGCTGGCTCTCAGAGCGGCTCGGCAAGTATGGCGAGACCCCGGTTGCCTACCTGCTAACCACGCGCGATTTCACCGCCGCCGCCAAGAAGTACAAACTCTCCGGCAACAAAACCTGGTTCGGCCAAAGGGTAGGATGGTTCGACCAAGGCAAGCTGAAAGGCGTGCGGCTGGGGGTGATTGGGCAGTAGTTGTTAGTGGAGCGACGGGCGTCCTCGCCCGTCCGGCGGAGC
>Ga0265314_10000921_pt1 | contig 34645 bp, 27 predicted proteins | sample 4126metaG_FD_203106 | JGI IMG/M metagenome (GOLD analysis project Ga0265314, IMG submission 203106) | Rhizosphere microbial communities from Carex aquatilis grown in University of Washington, Seatle, WA, United States - 4-1-26 metaG | ecosystem: Host-associated > Plants > Roots > Rhizosphere >...
TCGGGGTCGGAGAAGATGTCGCCGTTCTTCGCCTCGACGGTCATCAGCAGCACGTTCGAGGTGCCGAACAGCTTGCGGTACTTCTGGTAGACCTCGATGTACGGGTGCTTGGGCGGATAGAGGTCGAAGAAGTTGGTGAAGATCGTCAGCCGGGCGCCGATGTACCAGATGAAAAAGCACGTGATGATGGTGACCACCACCGCCACAGGCTTGCGCTGCCGGAGCAGGAAGCGAAGGTACGCTTCAATGTAGCGTCTCGGCAGCACGCGTCCCCCCGTCTGGTTGCTCGACTCGGCCCTCGACGATGCGCAGTCGCTCGCCGCCGGCGCCGACGATGCCGCCGTGCATGCCCGATGCGATCGACACGGCGCGGAACCATTTCGGTCCCTTCTTGCCCTCGCCTGCACGCCGCACCCACGTGCGACCGCCGTCGCTACTGACGTACACCGCGCCGATCTCACCTACCGCGATGCCCAGGTTGCCCACCACCTGGACCGCGTACAAGCTCGGGTTGTCGTATGCGGAGCTGAACCCGACTTGTTCGAGCTCGTGCACTTCGGTCGAACCGTTCTGCACCTGCCAGGTCTGCCCGCCGTCGGCCGTGTGCAGAATCAATGCGTCGATGCCGACGGCCCAGCCGTTCTGGGCATCGGCGAAATAGATGCCGAATAGCGACTTGTCGACGCCCGTGGTCTGCTTGCTCCACGTCACGCCGCCGTCCTGCGTCACCAGGACGGTCCCGAGCTCACCCGCGATCCAGCCGTGGTTGGCGTCGACCATCGACACGTCGTTGAGAATGACATCGTCGGACAGCGAATGGTCTTGCCAGGTCTTGCCGCCGTCGCCGGTGGTGAGGATGACGCCCCAGTCGCCGGCGATCACGCCGTGCTGCGGGTCGACGAAGTCGACGCTGAAGAGATGCTTCTCGACGCCGCTCTTCTGCGACGTCCAGGTGTCGCCGCCGTCGCTGGTGTGCAGGATCAGGCCGGAGCGGCCGACCACCCAACCCTGCCGCGCATCGGCGAAGTCGACGTCGTAGATCTGTTGCGTCGTCTTCGACACCTGCGGCTGCCACGTCACGCCACCGTCGGTGGTGTGAAAGATCGTCCCGAAAGCGCCGACTGCCCAGCCCTGCTGGGCGTCGACGAACTTCGTGCCGTACAGATTGTCTTTCGGTGTGACATTCTGTGGGGTCGCCGCACGGGCCAGCGCGGCGCACAGCGCCACGCTGCCGAACGCGGCGAGAAGAGACCGCAGGACGGCGACCGCTTGTGAGGTGGGTCTTCGCACGAAAAAGGATCCTGACGGGAAGCGCGGCGGCTTATAGAGCGTTTGATTGAATCGTGTCAAACCGCGGCAAGATGCCGACTTGCGACGACGATACTGTTGGCGCGCAAGCTGTTTCAATGTCTTCCGATGGTGTCGGAGAGAGGCGGCCATCCCCACATCCCCGGCTGATGGCCGTCCGTGCGATTCGAGCCGGCGCGCCCTGTCGCGGCGCTTGACCGAGCCTGCCCCGACATTCTCTTAGAACACCGATGCCGCTCGCCCCTACCGCGCTGCCGTCGCCTTTCACCGATCGCTGGCGATCCGAGGGTCATTGGGGCACCGGCACCGTCGACGCGGCCTTCATGCGCACGTGTGCCGCGCGCGGTGCAGCCCCGGCTCTGATCGACGGCGCCCTGCGCATGTCCTTCGCCGACTGGGGGCTGCGCGCCGAGCGGCTCGCCGCCCATCTGCAACGCCTCGGCATTGGCGCCGGCGATGTGGTGGCCTATCAGCTGCCGAACTGGTGGGAGGCGGCAGCGGTGTTTCTCGCCGCGGCGCGGCTCGGAGCGATCGTCAATCCGGTGTTGCCGATTTTCCGCGAGCGCGAGCTGGCCTTCATTCTCAAGCAGTCGAACGCCGCGGCGCTGATCATCCCGGGGACGTTTCGCGGCTGCGACTATCGCACGCTGCTCGCACCGCTGCGCGCCGGGCTGCCGGCGCTGCGCGTCGTCGTCGTGGCGCGCGACACGCCGGCAGCGCACATGCTGTCATTCGATGAGCTGCTCGCCGCAGGTCCAGCGCCGCGCGCCGCGACGGGCGACGCCGACGCGCTGTGCATGCTGATGTACACCTCGGGTACCACGGCCGAGCCGAAAGGCGTGCTGCATACCCACAACACCCTGCTCGCCGAAGTGCACAGCCTGGTGCGCATTCATGGCCTCACGCCGCTCGACCGTACGCTGATGCCGTCGCCGCTGACGCATGTCTCAGGCGTCATTCATGCCATTCTGACCCCGGCGGTCGTCGGCACCAGCGCCGTGCTCATGGACCGCTGGGAGCCGGCCGAGGCCCTGGCGCTGATCGCGCGCGAGCGCGTGACGTACATGGTCGGCGCGCCGACGTTTCTCCAAGATCTCGCCGATCACCCGGCGCGCAACGCCGGCGACCTGCACTCGCTGCGCTTGTTCTCGTGCGGTGGCGCGCCGGTGTCGGCGGCGCTCATCGAGCGGGCTCGCGCCGGGCTCGGCTGCGTCGCGAAGCGCGTCTATGGCTCAACCGAGTTTCCGACCATTACCACCACCGACGCCGGCGACGCGGCGGCGATGGGCAGCGAGACCGAAGGCCGCGCCATTCCGCCCGGCGTCGTGCGCATCGTCGACGAGCGCGGCCGACCGGTGCCGGCGGGTGACGAAGGGGAAGTGCAGGCGATCGGCCCCGAGTGCTGCGTCGGCTATTCCGACGCGACGCTGAACGGCGATGCATTCACCGCCGACGGCTGGTTCCGCACCGGCGATCTCGGCCGGCTCGACGGCGCCGGCTATCTGCGCATCACCGGTCGTCTCAAGGACATCGTGATTCGCAAGGGCGAGAAGTTCAGCGTCCGCGAGCTCGAAGAGGCCATCGCTCGCCATCCCGCCGTAGCCGATGCCGCCGTGCTGGCGCTGCCCGACGCGCGCAGCGGCGAGCGCGCTTGCGCGGTGGTGGCGCTGCGCGCCGGCGCTGCGGTAACGCTCGACGAGCTCTGCGCGTTCCTGCTTGCGCAGGGGCTCGCCAAGCAGAAGTTGCCCGAGCAGCTGGAGGTGCTGGCGGCGTTGCCGCGTACCGATAGCGGCAAAGTGCAGCGCAATGCGCTGAAGCAGCGGTTCACCCCACCGGGCTGAGCAGCGCCGTCAGTTACCGCGCGTCACTTGGCGCGCGCCGTGCCGCCGCAGCCATTCGTCCGCGGCCGGGGCGCGGTCACCTTGCAGAACGACGAGTCCTTCCTCGACCCACGAGCCGCAGCCGAGCGCTTTGCGCATGGCGCGCGCAATCTCGTCGACGCGCGCCGGCGGCAACTGCAAGCCGGCAACGACGGTCACGGTCTTGCCGCCGCGCCCGCTGCGCTCGCGGCGCACGACCAGCTTGGCGCAGGCGGACAAGTCGAGCCCGGTCTTGGTCGCGGCCGCGCGCGGCAGCGCGTCCGCCGGCGTCGCCTCCTGCGCGACATGGACGCCGCGCGCACGCAACAGATCGCCCAGCGAGGACAACGCAGGCGCCGACGGTGCCGGATCGGCTTTCTTCGACACGTGCCGACGCTGCCCGGCTCGCCTGACGGTTACAAGTCGGCACCGCTCCCGATTGCAGCCGGGAGCGGTGCCCTCTCGATCCTACTGATTGTTGACGATCAGCTCGACGCGCCGGTTCTGCGCCCGTCCGTCCGCCGTGTCGTTGGTCGCCACGGGGTTGGACTTGCCGAAGCCCTTGACCGTCATCCGGCTGGCCGGCACGCCTTGCTTCACGAGGTACTCTTCCACCGCCGTCGCACGCCGCAGCGACAGCTTGTCGTTGTAGGCATCGCTGCCGATCGCGTCGGTGTAGCCATCGACCGCGACCGTCACGTCGCCGGATTCTTTCAGCGTCTTCGCCGCCTCGTCGAGGATGGGCACCGCATCGGGGCGGATGTTGAACTTGTTGAAATCGAAGTTGACGCCGCGCAGGACGATCTTCTTCTTCACCGGCGGCGGCGGCGGCGGCGCGGCCGCGACCACCGGCGGCGGCGGAGGCGGCGGCTCAGGCGCGAGGAAGCGCTGGCGCACTTCGAGACCGGTGGTGACCCACTTCGTCTCCTGATTGTCGGCGCCGGTATACGGTCGGATGCGCGCCTGATCGTAGCGCGCGAAGATGCCGAGCGCGCCGCCGCGCCACAGCTCGTAATTCAAGCCGCCGCTGATGCCGAAGCCGTTGCCGTTGTCGTGCTCTTGCGGGCCGCTGGTCGACCAGTAGTAGCCGCCGACGGCGCCGAGGTAGAGCTCGACTTCTTCCTCGTTGAGCGAGAAGCGCATGCCGCCTTGCGCCGACGTGATGCTCGGCGTGCCGTTGCCGAACGTGCCGCCTTCGGTAAAGCCGGCGAACTGGCCTTGGATGATCGGCGTGATGGTGAAGCCACTGCCGTCGCCGATCTGATAGCCGATGAACGGCAGAATCGAGCCGCCCGGATCGGCGCTGCGCTTGAAATCCGAGATCGGCAAGGCCGCGCCGACGTCGGCACCGACCACGGGCGCCCCCAGCTTGAACTGGTTGACGACTTCGTCCACCAGCTGCGCGCGTGCCCCTGGCGCAGCCAAGAGTACCACCATTGCCGCCAGCCACCCGAACCTGTTCCTCGGCATCGGAACCCCCCGCAAAGTTGCGCGCTTCTAGCGTTTCGTCGCCCGCACTGTAAAGCGCGCGGCAACGCGCGCGGCGGTTGACCTGCCGCGCGCCGGCAGAGAGAGAAGGGCGATGGCGTCGCGCGCTCGCGAGCCGGAGCTCGCGAAGTCGTCGCGCCGGCCGATCATTCTTCTCGTCGGCGGCGCTGCGCTCGGCGCACTGCTCGCAGCGGCCGGACTCAGTGCGCGCAACCTCGATCGGCTGCCGGTCGGCGCCATCGCGTTGGTCAACGGCGAGCCGGTGCGCGAAGAAGATTACGCGCGTGCGCTCGACGCCATCGCCGCCGATTCGCGCGCTCCACTGAGCGAAGACGATCGGCGTCATGCACTCGACCGCTTGATCGAAGAAGAGCTGCTGGTGCAACGCGGCCTCGATCTCGGCTTGGCGCACTACGATGGCCGCGTACGGGCCGATCTGACGCAGACGGTGATCGACGGCATCGTCAGCCCGGCCGGCGAGCGAGAGCCGAGCGACGCCGAGCTGCAGCAGTTCTACGCGGCGAATCGCGACGTCTTCGCCGGCCCCGGCCGCGTGCGCGTGCGGCAAGTGTTCGTCCGCGTTACGACACCGAGCGATCCGGCGGCGTTGGCACGCGCGGAGCAGGCCGCCGAGCGGCTGCGCAAGGGCGAGAGCATCGAAGCGGTGCAGGCGGCGCTCGGCGATGCGCCGTTGACGCCGCTGCCCGACGTGCTGCTGCCGCCGGCCAAGCTGCGCGACTATCTGGGGCCGACCGCGGTGCGCGCCGCCGTCGATCTGGGTCCCGGTGAGGTCGGCGATCCGGTGCGCTCGGGGACCGGCTATCACGTGCTGCAGGTGGTCGAGCGGCAGGCCGACAGCGCACCCGACATGGCCGACATTCGGACCGAGGTCGTGGCGGAATGGCGCCGCCGCACCGGCGAGCAAGCCTTGCGCGACTATCTCGATCAGGTGCGGCGCGAGTCCAAGATCGTGCTGCCGGAGCGCTTGCCGTGAACGCTGCGCCGGGGGCCGCGCGCGCCTGGATGGGTGTGATGATCGCCGCCCTGCTCACGTCGACCGCTGCGCGCGCACACGACCGCACGGTGTCGTTCTCGTCGTGGGACATCAACGGCCCGCGCGCGCGCATCAGCGTGCGCTTGTCGGCGCTCGACGTGTCACGCTTCCCGTGGGCCGCCGCCGGCAACGCCGGTGCGGGGCTCGACGCCAAGCTCGGCACCTATCTGGCCGAGCGCCTGACGTTGCGCGCCGACGGCGCCGTCTGTCCGGTCACGCAGGCGCCGCAGCGCATGCCCGGGGCCGACGACCGCGTCGCCTTCGCCTGGGAAGTGACGTGTCCGTCGAGCGCGGCCTTGCAGCTGCGCAGCGACATCCTGCGCGAAGAGGCGCCGTCGCACCTGCATTTCGCCCGCGTGCGCTTTTCGAATGGGCCGGCGCTGGAGCATGTGCTCACCGAAGCGGCGCCGCTGTGGACGCTCGGCAACGCTGCGGCGCCGGCGCCGATCGGCGAATCGTTTCTCGATTTCGTCGTGCTCGGCATCGGACACATTTTGAGCGGCGCCGACCATCTGGTCTTCTTGCTCGGCCTGCTGCTGCTCGGCGGCACGCTGCGCGATCTGGTGCGCGTCGTCACCGGCTTCACGCTGGCGCATTCGCTCACGTTGGCCCTGGCAGTCTTCGGCGTGGCGCGGCCGCCGTCGGGCGCCATCGAGGCGCTGATCGGCTTGTCTATCGCGCTCGTCGCCGCCGAGAATCTGTGGCTGGCGGGCGGGCGCCGCCGGGCGCCGCGATGGGCCATCGCCATCGCGCTGGCGTTGCTGGCCGCCGCGGCGGAGCGCGGTCACGGCGCCGTGCCGGCGCTGACCTTGGCCGGCCTGGCACTGTTCGCCGCCTGCTACTTCGCGCTGCTCACCCGCGTCGCGCGACCCTTGCCCTTGCGCGCGGCGGTCGCGTTCATCTTCGGATTGGTGCACGGCTTCGGTTTCGCCGGCGTCCTGCTTGAAGCCGAGCTGCCGAGCGAGCGGCTGGCGAAGGCGCTGTTCGGATTCAACCTCGGCGTCGAGCTGGGTCAGCTCGCCTGTGTCCTGCTGCTGTGGCCGCTGCTGCAGGCGGCGATGCGCGCCGATCCGCGCGTGCGACGGCCGCTGATCGAGTACGGCTCCGCCGCGATCCTCGCCACCGGCATGTTCTGGTTCGTCAGCCGCTCGTACGGCTGAGCGATCGGGGTGGGGCGCCACGCGTCGGATCGCGACGGCTCGATGTTCACCGTTTGTTCACTTCTAGGCCACGCCGCTGTCACCTGGCACACGTACGATCCGGGGCGATGCTGGGAACAAACCTTGCCTTGGTCCTGCCGGAAGACGTTACCTCCACCCCTGCCGCCGATCCCGCCCATGCGGCGCGTCCGGCTGAACGGTTGATGCTGGCGTTGCTCGAGCAGACGCGCGCCGACCTCGATCTGCCCGTCGATGCCCTGCCGCGCCTGGACGCACTGCACTGGCTGCGCAGCGACGACGAGGCGTGGCCGTTGAGCTTCGTCAGAATCTGTCGCCATTTCGGCATCGATCCACTGGCCGGCCGCGCTGCCTTGTTGGCCACGCTGCGGCGTTAGCTCATTCTCGCATTGCCAAAACAACGGCACGTCGACACAGAGACTCAGAGCGCACAGAGAACAAAGAAGCGGCGGTCGTCGTTGGTTCCAAAGACCATGCGCGATGCGGCCATCAGTGCGCCGCAAATGCAGGACGCCTCCGCACTTCCTGCCTCTGTGGTGAAAAGCCTTGTCTGATCAAGGCTAGCCGCAGCATCAGTGCGACGCGGCGAAGGCGCCAAGGTCGCGCAGCGCCGCGTCGACCTCGTGCACCTCGACGCGGGCCAAGCAGTTGTAGTGCCCGAAACGGCACGTGCGGGCCAGGCACGGGCTGCACTCGAGGCGGTGATACAGGACGCGCGTGCGCGCGCCGAGGGGTGCGGTGCGCTGCGGGTTGGTCGAGCCGAAAATACCGACCGTGGGCACGCCGAGCGCGCCGGCGACGTGCATCGACCCGGAGTCGTTGCCGGCAAAGCCGTCGCAACGCGCCAACAGCGCGACCGCCTCGCCGATCGTCGTCTCCCCCGCGGCGATGCGCGCGCCATGTCGCGTCGCGGCAGCGATCTGCTCGCACTTGGCGCGCTCGCTCGGTCCGCCGACCAACACGCACTCGGCGCCGTAGCGCTCGAACAGCCGATCCGAGAGCTCGACCCAGCGTGCCGCGGGCCATTCCTTCGCCGGACCGTAGGCGGCGGCGACAGCCAAGCCGATCAACGGCCCACGCCGCCGCCGATGCGCGGCCAGCCAGCCGTCGATGGTGGCGCGATGGCGCAGCTCGACGTCGATCGCGCAGTCCGCCACGTCGCCGGCGATACCGAGGTGCTCGCGCAGCAGCGACAGGTAGTCGTACGCTTGATGTTGCGCCAGCAGCGCCGGGGTGCGCCGCGCCGCGTCGGTTAACAACAGGCGGCGCGCATCGTCGCGATAGCCGAGGCGGCGCGGAATGCGCGCCAGTGCCGGCCACAGCGCCGATTCGAAGCTGCGCGGAAAGATGATCGCCAAATCGAAGCGGCGCGCGCGCAGCGCGGCGACGACGCGGCGGCGATCGAGCCAACCGCCGACGCCAGCGCGAATGCGATACGGCACAACCTCGTCGAGCCAACGCGCGCCGTCGAAGAAGCTCGCCAGCTCGTGGCGCACCATGACGCTGAGCCGCGCGTGCGGGTAGGCGCGGCGCACGGCGCGCAACGCCGGCAGGGTCATGACGAGATCGCCCAGCCAGTTGACCTCGCGCACCAGCACGCGCGTCGGCAGCGGAGCAGCGCGCCGCGACGACGGAGGTGCGGTCACGGCGCCGGGCGGTAGTCGAGCGCGCCGCTGGCGACGCGCTTGCCGTCGGCCTCGGCGCGGATGCGCACCGTCGCGGTCTCGCCGTCGCGGCCAGCCGGTTCGGCAAACAACGTCAACGTCTGCCCCGGTTCGGAGAAGGCGCGAACTTTGAAGTCGCGCAGCGCGGAGATCCGCAAGCGCCTCGGGTCGAGGGCGAGCACGCCTGCCGCGACGCCAAGGCCGAGCTGACTCTGCGCGTCGGCCAGCAGGCTGGCGGGATAGACGGCGCGGCGCGGGAAATGATCGGCGAAGAACGGTGCGGCCTCCGGCACGTGCAGCTCGGCGCGGGTGGCGCCGCCCGCCAGCGTCTCGACGGCGCTGAGAGTGCCGCGCGGCAGCGCTCCGAACGGGCGCGGCGGCGCCGTGCCGGCCCGCAGCTCGGCGAGACGCTGGCGCATCGCCTCGGGGTCGTCGAACAGCTCGAGCGGCAGCAGCGGCCCAACGCTGCGCCGCAAGTCGGCGATCAGTCCGGCGGCACTGCGCGCCGTGCCGGAATACAGCACCGCGCGACCGTCGAAGCGCTCGATGCGCACCGCCAGGTCGACCGGTCCGGCCGCAGTCCGCCGATCGCCCGCCTCGCCCAGCCGCGCGTCGCCGACCAGCGCCGCGACCGGGCGGCTGCGAAACTCGGTGCGATGGATGGCAACCCAACTCGCCAGTTGCCCGATCGCTTCGATGACCAACCACGGCGGCACGCCCGGCATGCCGGGCGGGACGTCGAGTTGCCCGCGCGCCGTCTCGGCGTCGAGCGCGTCGATTCGATCGACGAATAGAAAGGACATGGCAGGCGCGACCGCTGATCGGTGTAGCGGCGGCGGCGCAGCGTCGCAACCGCCGTCGCGCCACGCGGCACGGCGAGCCGCCGCACTCGCGCACGCCCAATGAGCCTGCAGCCGTGCGGCGATCGGCCCGCCGAGAACGGAAGCAGGATCTGCGGTCTGGCCGAACGCTACAGGCTGATCGCTGACAGCATGCCTCGGCAGCGTCTTATGTGAGCTCGACCTCGATGCGCGCCTTCGCCGTCATCTCTTCGCGGTGGTTCTCGCAAATCGTTTCCAGCGTCACCATGTTGCGGCCGTTCTGGCGCGACTTCTCCAGCACCTTGCCCTTAATCCAGGTGACGTCGCCCATGTAGTTGAACTTGCGGTACTGGGCTTCGATCTTGCGGAGAATGCCGTTGTCGCCCATCCAGTTGGTCGCGCCTTGCATCAACCACGCGCAGCGCTCGGGGCCGAGATCGTAGGCGCCTGGCAAGCCGAGCAGGTTCTTGGTGAACTCGTTGTCCCAGTGCACGCGCTGCGGTGGCTCGGGGACGCCCTGCTCGTTGACGATCATCAGCTTGGGGTGGCGCTTGTAGAGGTTCGACGCGACCTTGTTGCCGACCAGGTAGACGCCGAAGAACGACTCGAAGGCGATCTCGGCAGTCGGCGTCAGCGGGCCCTTGAGGATCGGCTTGAGCTCTTCGCCGACCGTCACGTTGTCCCACGTGCGCGCCACGGTGCGCTCTTCGCTGTCGTACGACTTCCACAGCTCGTGGATCTCATCGAGCGACCACTTGGCGAGCTCGGTCTCGCTGTACTTGCCGGTCTTCTTCGTCGTGTGACGCTCGTTGCGAATCCAGGTGTCCTGGCGCACGCCGAGCTTCTCGTCCTTCTGATTCCAGTACACCGCTTCGTAGGTCTGAAAGACCGTGCGCCCGCCGGCGAACTTGCTCTCCACCTCGCGCACTTCCTTGAGATACGACTTCGAGCGCACGCGGTCGCCGGCCTGCAGCGGCTGGTCGAACTCGTACATCGAGCCGGACCAGATCGAGTGCACGCCCGGCAGGCCTTCCGGCAACCCAGCGCTGCCGACGGCGCGCAGCGTATCGAAGCACTGGATCATGATCGGCGGGGCCAGCACGCCACCCCACTTCGACTTCTTCGCGTAGTCCTCGTCGACGTAGAGCGGGTTGAGGTCGCCGATGGCGAGCGCCAAGTGATAGCAGGCGTCGACCGTCACCTCCGTGCGCCACGGCCGCCGATTCTCGAACCCCGCGCCGATGCGCGCGCGAATCTTCGCCAAGCCTTCTTCGGTGATCTTGCCATATTCGACGTCTGCCATGGTCCCTCTCCCGTTGCGTTGTCTTTAAGGAAAGGCGTGACCGGTGACCGGTGACCAGTGACCGGCAAGAGACAAAAGCTCTTCGACGGGTCACGGGGTCACGGGTCACGGGTCACGCAGTTTTCTGATCCTCGTCCACTACTCTCGCCGCCTTGAACGCGAAGCGCGGCAAAGCGTTTGGTGCCAGGAGCTCGAGATCGATCGGGACGCCGAGGCGGGCCCGGGCGCTGTCGGCGATGGCCGTCGCCACGCGATCGCGCTCGCTCGTCACGGCGGCGGCATGCTCGACGCGCAATGGCAGTGCCGTGAGATTGGCGCGGCGCACGATCTGATACTCGATCGCCGTACCGCGCAGCGCCGCGCAATCGAGCAGCGCCAGCAGCACGTCGATGGGCAGGATCTCGCGCCCGCCGACGGCGGTGATGTCTTTCACGCGGCCTTCGTAGAACAAACGCTTGTGCGTCTCGCCGCACGGGCACGGCTTCTCGTTGACGCGCAAGACATCCTGCAGATCGTAGCGCAGGAAGGCGTTGTCCTTCTCCAGCACGGTGACGACGAGGTTGCCGCGCTCGCCGTGGCCGACCGGCTTGCCGCTGTCGCGGTTGAGCACCTCGGCGATGGCGAGATCTTCGTGAACGTGCGCGCCGTCATCTTCATCGCACGCCGTGCCGAGCATGCCGAGCGCTTCGAGGCCGGCGCTGACCGACTTGTACTGCTCCTTCGGATCCTCGCCCTGCACGCGCAGGTTGAGATCGCGGTCGGCGTCATAGCCGGCGGCGCGCGCCGCATCAGCGTACTGCGCGCCGGCATTGCCGAAGAAGCGGTAGTGCTGCGGGCGAATCAGCGCCAGGGCGCGCACGACTTCTTTGGTCCATGGCGTGTTGCCCGGCGGCGCGCACGGCACATTGAGCAAGCCGAGCGCTTCGATACCTTTCGAGAAGCTGATGCCGCCGCCGTATTGGCCGAACGGATGACCGTGCGCGAGGCTCGAGCCGGGGCGCAGGCCCCAGCGCCAGCGGCCGCGGCAGACCGCCTCGAGATCGATCGCCTGGTCCTTGCGCGTCCAGAAGATCAGCGTCGGCTTGCCGCTGGTGCCGGTCGAGCAGCCGACGCGCACGCATTCGTCCAGCGTCGAGCCGCGATAGTCGCCGAGCGGCGGATGCTCCGCTTCGCTGGCCCGCAGATCGTCCTTCACCGTCGTCGGAATGGCGCGCAGATCGTCGAGTGAGCGAATGTCGCGCGGCGTCAGTCCCGCCGCCTCGAGCTTGCGCTTGAAGAACGGGATCGGCCGCTCCCACACCCGCGTCACCAGCTTCTGCAACCGATCGAGCTGCAGCGCCGCGATCCGCTCACGCGGCATCGTCTGCACGTCCGGCCGATAGAATGCGCGCTCGTCGGTCATGCGATCGAAGCAGGGCAACCACAGATGAACACAGATGAACACAGATGGGACCGGAGAGAGCCAACTGCACATCTCTCAGCCGTGCTCGTCCTTGTTCTTCTCAATCTGCGTTCATCCGTGTTCATCTGTGGTTGCTCGATCTTCATCTACTTTGCGCGGCGGTCGATCACCGGATCGGCGTTGGCGGGAATGGCGTCCGGCGCGACGAGATCGACGTCCATGGTGATCAGGATGTGTGCCTTGAGGCGGTCGCGCACGGCGTCTGCGAGCGTCGACGAGGGCGACTTGCAGGCGATGCGGATCACGGCGCTGTCGTAGCGCTGGCCGGCGGGGTGGTCGACCTCGATCTGGAAGGCGCCGAGCTCGGGGAAGTTGGCCAAGGTCTGCTTCACCTGCGCCGGATGCACCAGCACGCCTTTGATCTTGCGGATGCCGCCGACCTGGCCGACGAAGGCGACGCGCGGCGACGCGTCACCGCACGTGCACGGCTCGGCGAAGGTGCGGAAGACGTCGCCGGGCGCATATCGCAGCAGCGGCATGGCGCGTTCGCCGAGCTGCGTGCACACCACTTCGCCGCTCTCGCCCGGCGCCACCGGCGCGCCGCTCTCGGGATCGAGGAACTCGACCCACATCTCGCGCCCGTGCAGATGCATGCCCTGATGCGCGTGACACTCGCCGGCCAGCGGGCCGATCACCGCCTCGCCGCAATGATCGAACAGCTCGATGCCGAGCCGCTCTTGCAAACTGCGCCGCAGCGGCGGCGTCAGCGCCTCGGCCGTCGAGAAGCCGAGCCGGTAGCCGAGCTTCAAATTCTGCTGCTCGGCCGCGTCCGCCAGCGTGGCGAGAAACGACGGCGTGCCGACGTACACGGTGGCGCCGAGCGCCGCGGCGATCTGCGACTGCAGCTCGGAGTTGCCGACGCCGCCGTTGATGACGCGGCAACCGAACGACTCGAAGGCGCGGTGCATGCGCAGGCCGCCCGGCATGATGTGGTACGACAATGTCACGTGCGCCACGTCGCCGGCGCGCACGCCCATGTGCTGCAAGCTCTCGTGCAATGCTTCGACGCCCGTCGGCTCCTCGGCCGTGCGCGGAATGTACAGCGGCCCCGGCGAGATGCTGACGCTGCCGATGCGCTCCGCTGGCACTGCCAGCATCGGTCCGAACGGCGGCGCCGTCTTCTGTGCCGCGGGTACCTCCGGCTTGCGCGTCAGCGGCACGCGCCGAAAATCCTCCGGCGTCTCGATGTCCGCCGCGCGCACACCGGCCTGCGCCAGCTTGTCGCGATAGAAGGGCGAGTCCCGCGCGACGCGCCCCAGCGCCTCACGCACCTGCCCCCAGGCGCTGGATGGTGTCCCCGTACTCATGTGCCCAAACGAATGTTTGGCTATCAACTGTTAGCCGAGAGAGTCAAGAACCGCACTCGGCGTTGTCGATGCTCACGAATGGGAGACTACCGTCGATCGTCGTGACTCCCCCGCGGCGACCCATGCGGTCACGGCAAGCGGCTGATCTACAACAGCTGTGATCCGCTTGACGTGAGCACCAGAGACGCCGACGTCGAGCCGAACGTGGTCCATCGGTTGAGTATGTTCGTGAAGGATCAGCCCAGCGCGCTGCTGCAGCCCGGCACTCGCAGAAACGGCTTGATCCACGAGAGCGCTGAGCCCGCGTTCAGAGCTTCCCATCAGCCAGCTGCCGGATCAGCGCCGCGGGTGGCAGCGCCTCGACACCGTCGGCCGTGCGGTACGAACGCTCGCCGCTGTGGACGAGGATGCGGCGCTTCATCCCTTTCAGCTCGGCGATGGCGCGCAGCCCGGCGAAGGCGGAGGGTCCGGGGCTTGCGGTCGACTTCACCTCGATGGCGATGAAGGACTTGCCGCGGCGGAGGAGGAAGTCGACTTCGATGCCGCCTTGGGCGGGGGCCCAGTAGGAGAGGTCGTCGTAGAGGCCGCGATACGCTTGGTAGGCGTGCAGCAGGCCGGCGACCCAGCCTTCGAGCAGCGCGCCACGCTCTTCGGCGGACGGGGCGTGGAACTGGCGCTTCATGGCGCGCACGACGCCGGGATCAGTCCAGTAAAGCTTGGGGTGTTTACGCTCCTTGACCCGCAAGCGCGCTTCGTACGCCGGCAACAGGCGGACCAAATACGTGTCCTGCAGGATCTCGAGGTAGCCGGCAACCGTCGTGCGCGCGACGCCAGCATCGCGCGCCAGGCCGGCGAGGTTGACGACCTGGCCATGGAACAGCGCAGCGACCGGCAGGAAACGCGCGAAGCCCGGCAGGTTGCGCACCAGGGCTTCGGCCTGGATCTCTTCGCGCAGATAGAGCTGCGTGTAGGCTTCGAGGCGATCGCGGCGGTCCGGCGCCTGCCAGATGATCGGCAGCGAGCCGTAGCGCAACACGTCGGGCAACGAGAAGTCGGCGCCAAGCTCTTCCGGCAGCAGCGGGTGCATCTCGCGCCGCACCGCGCGGCCGGCAAGCAGATTGGTGCCGGCCGCCTTCAGCTTGCGCGCGCTGGAGCCGAGGAGCGCGAAACGCACGCCGAGGTCCTCGACGGCACGGTGGACTTCGTTGAGCAGGATCGGCAGGCGCTGCACCTCGTCGACGACGACCCACTCGCCGCGCCGCCGCTGCCGCTGCCGCAGCTCGCCGGCGAACACGCGCGGGTCGCGCAGGTAGGCCTGGTAGACGCTCTCGTCCAGGAGATCGAGCCGCGTCGCGTCGGGAAACATCGCACGTGCCCATGTGCTTTTGCCGACCCCGCGCAGCCCGAAGAGGAAGAAGCTCTCGCGCGGTGCGGCCAGCACCCGCGTGTAGGACATTCGCGACATCATACCGTCATTTTTCCAGGAATAATGACGGTATGGCAACAGCTGCCCTGCTTCGCCAGCTGCCCTGCCGGGACTTATTTTCCGCGGAGGCGCGGAGAATGGATTGTGACAGTCCGGGACCACGGACGATGGTCTCTTTCCTCGAAGATCCGTCGCCGCACCGCCGCGTGTCGCCTGAATAGACTCCGCCGCCGCGATGTCCGGCGTGGCGTTACCGCCTGCAGATGGAGATGTGGTTAAAGCCGACGCCATGCCTGACGACTTCTCAGATCTCGACGTCACCGCGCAGGCGGAGCTCGTGCAGCGCGGCGAGGTGACGCCGCGCGAGCTGGTCGACGCGGCGATCGCGCGCATCGAGCGGCTCAATCCCACCATCAATGCGGTGACCTTGCCGGCGTTCGAAGCGGCGCGAACCCGCGCCGCGAGTCGTGACCTACCCCGTGGACCGTTGCACGGTGTGCCGTTTCTGATGAAGGACCTGGGCGGCCCGGAGGCCGGCCGGCGCTCGACGGCGGGTATGCAGTGCTTGAAGGATGCCGGCTGGACCGAGACGACCAACGGTTACATCGTCGACAAGCTGCTCGCTGCGGGTGTGGTGATTCTCGGCCGCACCAACACGCCGGAGCTCGGCTTGTTGCCGACGACCGAGCCGGCGGCCTTCGGGCCGACGCGCAATCCGTGGAATCCGGCGCACAGCGCCGGCGGCTCGAGCGGCGGCTCGGCGGCGGCCGTGGCCTCGGGAATGGTTGCGGCGGCGCATGCGAGCGACGGCGGCGGCTCGATCCGCATTCCCGCCAGCTCGTGCGGCTTGGTCGGCCTCAAGCCGTCGCGCGGTCGCAACTCGTTCGGCCCGGCGATCGGCGAGCGTTGGGGCGGCTTCTCAGCGGAGCTGGCGGTGACGCGCTCGGTGCGCGACACGGCGGCGCTACTCGACGTCATGTGCGGCGCCATGCCCGGCGATCCGTACACCGCGCCGCCGCCCGCGCAGCCGTACGCCGAGGTGATCAAGCGCGCGCCGCCGCGCCTGCGCATTGGCCTGATGCGCAGCGCGCCGGCGAATCGCGGGCTCGAGCTCGATCCCGACTGTCGCACGGCGGCTGACAAAGCCGCGCGCGTGCTGGAGAGCCTCGGACACATCGTCGAGGAATCGCATCCTGAGGCGCTCGACGACCCGGGCGGCGTCATGCAGTTCGTCGGCATCGTCGCCGCCAACATCGCGCGCGTGCTCGACGTCGTCGCCGAGCGACTCGGCCGGCCGCTGGTTCCCGGCGACGTCGAGACGCTCACCTGGGCAGTCGCCGAGCGCGGCCGCGCTATGCCGGTGGGCGATTACATCGCGGCCATCGAGTTCGTGCACGGCTTCGGGCGTCGGCTGGCGGCGTGGTGGGAGGGCGGTTTCGATTTATTGCTGACACCCACCACGGCCGCAGCGCCGCCGCCGATCGGCTACCTTACCTCGACGCCCGCAGAGCCACTGCGCGCTTTCATGCGCTCGGCGCCCTACGGCGCCTTCACCTCAGCGTTCAATCTTTCCGGACAGCCGGGGATTTCCGTGCCGACGCACATGACCGCAGACAGTTTGCCGATCGGCGCTCACCTCGTCGGCGCCTACGGCCGCGAGGACTTGTTGCTGCAAGTCGCCGCGCAGATCGAGCAGGCGGCGCCGTGGAGCGGACGGCGCGCGCCCCTGTCGACACAGGCGGTTTGACCGTCGCGATGCTCCCGTTACACCTGGACTATGAAAACGGCGGTTTCGACCCCCGACCGCGTCTTCGAAGAAGTGGAGCGTTTGGCGCGCCGCAGCAAACGCTCGCGCAGCGAGCTCTGCAGCAACGCCTCGGCAGCGTATGTCGCGATGCGGCCTGGGGGGCATTGATGTCGCGTTGGGCCGCCCATGTCTGATCGCCGCGCCATGGCCGCATCGCCACAAGCGCTCGGACTCGATCCCGCCGCGCTCGAGGCATTGTTCTCGCGCGCCGAAAAGGAAGTCGAACAACGGCTGCTGCCCTCGATGCAAATCGCGGTGGCGCGGCACGGCAAGATCGCGGCAGCGCGCACGATCGGCTCCGTCACGTGCGAAGGGCGCCCGGCGACGCCGACCGACGACACGTTGTACGTGATCTTCTCGTGCACCAAGGCCATCGTCTCGACGGCGGCGTGGCTGCTGATCGAAGACGGATCGCTCGACATCGATTTGCGCGTCGCCGACCTGATCCCGGAGTTCGGCACCAACGGCAAGCACGTCGTCACCGTCGAGCAGCTGTTTACGCACACCTGCGGCTTTCCGTACGCACCGTTTGGCGCGCGCGACTGGGACGACCATCAGATGCGCCGGGCGCGCTTCGGCAGTTGGCGGCTCAGCTGGGAGCCGGGCACGCGCTTCGAGTATCACCCGACGGCCAGCATGTGGGTGATCGCCGAGTTGATCGAACGCGCCGCCGGCATGTCGTTCCGCGACTTCATTCGCACGCGCATCGCGCTGCCGCTCGGGCTCGACGATCTGTGGCTCGGCCTGCCGGCGGCCGAACAGCCGCGCCTGGCCGACGTCGCGCACGTTGGCGAACCGCCGAGCGACGACGAGCTGCGTGCGCTCGGATTCCCGACTGCCATTCCGCGCGAAGTCGCCGAAGAGGCGTTGCAGAACTTCAACGTTGCGGCCGTGCGCGCGGTCGGCATCCCGGGCGGCGGCGGTACCACCAGCGCGCGCACCCTGGCACTCTTCTATCAGGCGCTGCTCGGCACGCTGCGCACCGCCGACGGCCGGCCCTTGCTGGAGCCGACGACCATGGACATGGCGCGCTGCGTGCGCACCGGAGCGCTGTGCGATCCGATCTTCGGCAAGCGCGCCAATCGCGGCCTCGGCATCGTCGTCGCCGGCGATGCCGACCGCATCTTTCGCGGTTTCGGCCACGGCGGCTCGGCGGCCGCCTTCGGCCACAACGGCGCCGGCGGTCAGCTCGCCTGGGCCGATCCGGACAGCGGCGTGTCGTTCGTCTACCTGACCAACGGCTGCGATCGGCATCCGGTGCGCCAGGCGCGGCGCGGTGTGGCGCTCAACAGTCTCGCGGCCACGGTCGCGCAGACGGCCCGGCCGATTGCATGATCGCCATCGCCTGCGGCGGCTTTCTGCTCGCCGTGTTGTGGTTCGATTTGATGTTCGACGTGCAGGTGCTGCGCCATCGCAGCGACACCGACGTGCCGGATGCCGTGCTGGCGTCGATCGCGGCGTACTATCGGCGCGTCACCACCGACGCCAACCCGATGGGCTATCTGATCGCGATCGTCATGCTCGTCGGGCTCGCCGCGCTGGTGGGCCAGCTCATCGGCGGCAGCACACCGCGCTGGCGCGGCGGCCTGTCACTGCTGCTGCTCGGCGGCGGCGCCGGCCTCGCCGGCGGCCGCATCGTCCCCAACGCCGCCCGCCTCGGCACGCGCCGCGATTCGCTCGCGGTGCAGAGCGCCTTGGCACGCTGCATCTGCCGCGAGCACCTCCTCTGCCTTGCCGGCATCGGCGCGTTCGTCGCGCTGCAACTCGTCTGAGAAGAAATCAACGCGCAGGGGCGGAGGCGGCACAGGCCGGACGCCGGCCCGGCAGGTGAGCGAGGGCTCAAGGCGAAGGCGCGAAGGCGGCGCACGAGGAACACCGTTGATTGCAATCCAGCATTTTGCCGCAACGCCGCAACCGTGAGTCTTGCCTCCTTGGCGTTGAATCGGCTGCGGACCGCGCCTTCGCGTCTCGGCGTTGCACCGCAACCAACGACCTCACCAAACGGAAAGAAGTTGCGGTCCAACGTCGATCTGGTTGATGGCCGACCTCGTGTCGGCTCGGCGGCGCGAAGCGCCGCCGCACGCGCGTGGCCTCTTCGACTCTCGATCCCGTTGGCAGCAACGCGCGGGCTGCGCTACGCAACGGCGACGATCATCTCGATCGCGCTTGAAAAGGAGCTTGGTCATGAAGCTGCATACCGGCATGGGTCCCAACCCGCGCGTCGTGAAGATGTTCATCGCCGAAAAGGGCCTCGACATCCCGCGCGTCGACGTCGATCTGCTGGCGGGCGACAATCGCAAGCCGCCCTACACGGACAAGAACCCGGCCGGTCAGCTGCCGTGCTTGGAGCTCGAAGAAGATCGCTACCTGGCCGAGATCCTGGCGATCTGTGAGTACCTCGAAGAGAAGCATCCGACCCCGCCGCTGATCGGCGGCACGCCGGAGGATCGCGCCCTGACGCGCATGTGGACGCGGCGCATCGACCTCAACATCGTCGAGCCGATGGCCAACGGCTTCCGCTACGGCGAAGGGTTGATGCTGTTCAAGGATCGCATCCGCACCATCCCGCAGGCGGCCGACGATCTGAAGGCACTGGGGCGCGAGAAGCTCGCCTGGCTGGACGGCCTGATGAAGAACAATCAGTTCATCGTCGGCGACCGCTTTACGCTTGCCGACATTCTGCTGTTCGCGTTCCTCGATTTCGGCCGCACCGTCGGCCAACCGATCGACGAGACGCTCACGTGGGTGCCGGGCTGGTTCGCGCGCGTCGAGGCGCGTCCGAGCGCCGCCGACAGCGCCTGAGCACCAACGGGCTCGCCAGATCCGTTGAACCGCGCGACTGGGGAGATGCGGCCGGCGCTGCATCTCCCGCCTCGAGAGCCGGCGCGGTGCGTGCCGGGCAGCGCGAGCGGTCGTTGCTGCGTGGACATCGCCGCGCGCAGGTTCGTATGGGTAGCCGCATGACAAGGCGGGATTGGATTGGCGTCGGTCTGGCCACGCTACTGTGCGCCGCTCCGGCCGCGGCTGGGCTCATTCTGACTCCCTACGGCGTCGACTACTTCCCCATTCCGACTGCCGGCAGCAGTCCCCTCGGCATCACCGTCGGCCCTTTCGGCGACATCTGGTTCACCGAGCGCGATCAAGAGCGCATCGGCCGGCTCGATGCGGATCGCATGATCACCGAGTACCCGCTGACCTCACCGGGCGCGCACGGTCCGGGATTCATTGCGACCGGCGCCGACAACAATCTGTGGTTCACGGAGGTCGACGGCGCAGCCATCGGGCGCATTACGCCCACCGGCGACATCACCGAATTTCCACTGCCGACGATGTTCGCGCGTCCGGGCAGTATCACCAGCGGTCCCGACGGCAACATGTGGTTTACGCAGCTGAGCCTGCTGCGCGACGTCGGCGGCAACATCGGGCGTATTACGCCGAACGGCACGATCAGCGATTTCGTCATCGACGACTTGGCCAACTTCATCACGCGCGGACCCGACAACGCCTTGTGGTACACCAGCCGCGGCATCGGCCGCATCACGACCAACGGCCAGAGCCGCACCTTCGACATCGACGGCGATGCGCTCGCCATCACCGCCGGTCCGGACGGCGCCTTGTGGTACACGCGGGGAGGTTTGCCCGATGTCGTCGGCCGCATTGCGACGACCGGTGAGGTCACCGAGTCTGCCGATCTCGGCACCGATGGGTCGCCGTTGATCCTCACACGCGGTCCGGACGACAATCTTTGGTTTACCACCGACCACGGCGGCATCTGGCGGCTGAACCTGGCGGGCCGGGCGGAGGAAATCCTGATCCTCGACGAGGGTCACGCCGCCGAAGACATCACCGTCGGTCTCGACGGCGGACTGTGGTTCACACAACCGCGAGCGAACCAGATCGGCCGCCTGTCGAGCTTGGGGTTCGAGGCGCTCAACGTGTCCGGCGGCGCGCCAATGGGCGTGACGCGCGGGCCGGACGAGAGCGTGTGGTACGCCGATGCTGGCGGCAATCGCGTAGGCCGCATCGACGCGAACGGCGGCCTGGTGCAGTTCGAGCTCGGCGGTGGCCACACGCCGACCGCAGTCGCCGTCGGCCCGGACGGCAGCGGCTGGTTCACCGATCAGGAAAGCAGCAGCATAGGCCGCATCACGCGCGACGGCGACATGACCGCGTTTCCCACCTTCTTCGACAATGCCGGCCCACAGGACATCGTCTACGGTCCCGATGGCAATTTCTGGTTCACGCAATTCGACGCCAACAGCATCGGGCGCATCACGCCCGACGGCGTATTGAGGGATTTCTCTCCGGTCAGCGCCTTCACCGATCCGCAGGGCATCGCCGTCGGGCCGGACGGCAACATCTGGTTCACCGAGCGCGGCGCCAACAAGATCGGCCGCATGACGACCGAGGGCGAAGCGGTCGAGTTCACCATCCCGACCGCCGACACGGGTCCGTGGGGCATCGCCGCCGGAGCGGACGGCAACCTCTACTTCGCCGAGTACAACGGCGGCCGCATCGCGCGCATCACGACCGACGGCGTCATCACCGAGCTCGGCACGCCGATCGCATCGTCGTTCCCGCAGTTCATCACCCTCGGCCCCGACGGCGCCATGTGGTTTACCGAGAGCGGCGCCAACCGCCTCGGGCGCATCGCGCGCGACGGCCGCATGACCAAGTTCGACTTGCCGGTGAGCGGATCGAACCCGACCGGCATCGCCGGCCGCGCCGACGGGCGCTTGTTCTACGGGCTCTTCAACCTGTCGCAGATCGGCTACGTCGACCTCGCCGCCGCCGAGCCGACGCACACCGCGACGCCGAGCGGATCGACGCCGACGCTTACCCCGACGGTGCCGCCGGGCTCGACTGCCACGGCCACCGGCACGCCGCCGAGCTTCGGCTGCTACGGCGACTGCGACGGCGACAGGACAGTGGTCATCTCGGAGCTGATCGCCGCGGTGAACATTGCCTTGGGCAGCGCCCCCTCCTCTAGCTGCGTGAATGCCGACTCCGACCGCGACGGCACGGTGCGCATCAACGACCTGATCGCTTCCGTCAGCAGCGCGCTGCAAGGGTGCCCGACCTGAGGGCGACGGTGTCCGGGAAAATTCATAGACATCGCCGCCCGTCGCCCCGTATGGCTGCGAGTATGGGTGCTTGGAAAAGTGTTGGCGTTTGCCTGTTGGCCTGCCTGGCGGCGGCGCGTGCCGAGGCGGGAGAAGTGATTGTCGTCAACGCCGTGCAGTTCTTTACGGTGCCGACCGACAACGCGGACCCGACCGGCATCACGCGCGGTCCGGACGGCAACCTCTGGTTCACGGAACAGAGCCAAGCCCGCATCGGCCGCATCACGGTCGACGGCCAGTTCCATGAATTTGCGTTCCCGACAGAGAGCAGCTCCCCGAGTTTCATCACGGCGGGAGCGGACGGCAACCTCTGGTTCACCGACTTTCAGCCCCCGTCCATCGGCCGCGTCACGCTACAAGGTGAGATCACCGAGTTTCCCCTGCCGTCCAGCCTCAGCCGCCCGCTCGGCATCACCAGCGGGCCGGACGGAAACGTCTGGTTTACCGATCTGCCGCCGACGCGCGGCGGCCTCGACGGCGGTCTCGTCGGCCGCATCACCCCCGGCGGCGTGATCAGCGAGTTCGCCACCGATCACCCGGCCTTCTTGATTACGCGCGGCCCGGACCAGGCGCTGTGGTTCACGTCGTACGGAATCGGCCGCGTCACGACCAACGGACAGAGCCAGTTCTTTCCGATCGACGCAAACACGATCGACATCACCACCGGCCCGGACGGCGCGTTGTGGTTCACCAACCTCCCGCAACGGGCCGCTATCATCGAGTCGGGGCTCATTCCGCCGCCTGATCCGGGGTTCGACGTCGGCCGTCTGACGACGGACGGCACCTTGAGCACGTTTTCCAGCGGGCTGCTGAATTTGGGGGCCGAACGCATCACTCGCGGCCCGGATGACAATCTGTGGCTGACCACTGATTCCGGCGGCATCTGGCGCTTGAACGTCGCCGGAACGATGCAACAGATGCTGTCGCTCAGCGACAACGACTACGCCGAGGACATCACCGCCGGCCCCGACGGTCGCATGTGGTTCACGCAGCCGCTGACCAACCAGATCGGCCGTCTCGATACGCTCGACTTTGATGCCCTCAACCTCAGCGGCGGCGGGCCGCTGGGACTGGCGCGCGGTTCAGATGACAGCATCTGGTTCGCCGATGCGATCAGCAACCGGATCGGCCGCGTCGGGCGGAACGGCAGTTTCGTGCAGTACGAGCTCGGCGACGACCATCAACCGACGGCCGTCACGGTCGCCGCCGACGGCTCCGCCTGGTTCACCATCCCGGAGGCGGAGACGATAGGCCACATCACCTCCGAAGGTGACCTCGTCGAGATTTCGATTCCGTCGCCGCCGAGCAATCCGCAGGACATCACGCTCGGCCCCGATGGTAACTTTTGGTTCACCGAGTACGACGCCGGCAGCATCGGTCGCATCACCCCGCAGGGCGTCATCAAGCGTTTCCCCGCCACCAATCCCGAGCCGGCGGTGGTCGCGCATCCACGCGTCGCGACCGCCACCAGCAATCCAGACAACATCACCGTCGGCCCGGACGGCAATCTCTGGTTCACCGACTGCGGCTTGAACAAGATCGGCCGCATGACGACCGGTGGCGAGGTCGTCGAGTTCCCGATCCCTACCGCCGACAGCGCGCCGGCGGGCATCGCCGCCGGCTCGGACGGCAATCTCTACTTCGCCGAGTCCGGCGCCGGCCGCATCGCGCGCATCACCACCGCCGGCGTCGTGACCGAGCTCGGCACTCCGGATCCTGATTCCTTCCCGCTATACGTTACGCTCGGTCCGGACGGCGCCATGTGGTTCACCGAGAGCGACGGCAACCGCCTTGGTCGCATCGCGCGCGACGGCCGCATCACCAAGTTCGATTTGCCGCAAAGCGCCGTGTACCCGACCGGCATCGTCGGCCGCAGCGACGGCCGGCTGTATTATGGGCTTCTGAGCGGGGCGCAGATCGGCTTCGTCGATTTGGCCGCCGCCGAGCCGACGCACACCGCGACGTCGTCGCCGACCATCACGCGCACGCCGACGGTGACGCGCACCGTTCCGCCCGGGTCGACAGCGACCGCGACGCCGAGCGTCACACCGCCGATTATCACCGTCCACTGTCTCGGCGATTGCAACGACGACTACCAGGTATCGATCGCCGAGCTGATCACCGCGGTCAACATCGCCTTGGGCAGCGCCTCGTACGAGACGTGCGTCAACGCCGATGCCGATCTCGACGGCACGATCCGCATCAACGACCTGATCGCCGCGGTTGGCAGCGCGCTGCAAGGCTGTCCGACTTGAGTCGCCCACCGACGCGGCGTTGAGAAGCGCGAAGGCATTCACCGCAGAGCCACAGAGACACGGAGCCGGGGGGAAAAAACGGCTGAAGGGCGGCTAGGTTGAACGTCATCTACCGAATTAATTTCACCGCTCTTTGTCTCTGTGCCTCCGTGGTGAATGCCTTCCGGACCGTCGATAGCTGAGCGCATGGCTGCAGCGGCACGCGTGCGACGCGCGTTCTTTCGCCTGCCGCTGCGACTCGAGCGCGTCGTCGGCGATCGGCTGTGGCGAACGGCGGCGCGCGCGCTCGGCGTCGAATGGATCGTGCTCGACACGATCGGGCGACGCAGCGGGCGCATCCACACCGTCGTGCTCGACGTCGTCGGCCACGACGTGCGACGCGACATCTACTACGTGCAACCGGCCGACGGACGGCGTTCCGCATGGACGCACAACGTCGCCGCACATGCGGAGATCAGCGCGCGGCTCGGCGCGCGCCGCATGCGCGTGCGGGTGCGCGACGCGACCGGCATGGAAGGCGCCGCGATCGTGTTGCGCTTCCTCCGCGACCACCCTTGGTACGCGCGCGTCATCGTCTTCTTCGTCGGCTATATCGACCGCATCGACCGCCCCGACGCCGAGCTGCTGCGCGACCTGGCAAGCACGCCGGTATTCGCCCTCGAGGTGATCGCAGTTTGCGGGGACTAGCGCGTCCCAGCCAGCTGCGACGCCTCGTAGTGTCTCTGCGATGAGAATGCTTCCCGCCCATCCAGACGCGCGCGGCTGACGTAGTGTCGGTGAACCGCGCTATATGGACGCTCCCGTGTACGACTACGTCATCGTCGGCGCCGGCTCGGCGGGTTGCGTGCTGGCCAATCGCCTGAGTGAGGCAAAGGACACGCGCGTGCTGCTGCTCGAGGCCGGACCGCCGGATCGCAAGCGCGAGATCCACATCCCCGCCGCGTTCACCGCCCTGGCGAAGAGCGAGGTCGACTGGGCGTATGAATCGACGCCGCAAGCGCAGCTCGACGATCGCTGCATCTTTCTACCGCGCGGCAAGACGCTCGGCGGCAGCTCGTCGATCAACGCGCAGGTCTATCAGCGCGGCCATCGCGCGGATTTCGACGGTTGGGCCGCACTGGGCAACATCGGCTGGAGCTACGCCGACGTGCTGCCGTACTTTCAGCGCGCCGAGTCGACGCCGATCGGCGATGGGGCCTATCGCGGTCGCAGCGGACCGCTGCGCGTCGAGCGGCTGCGCGATCCGAATCCGATGTCGCGCGCCTTCGTCAACGCCGCCGTCGAGCGCGGCATTCCGTACAATGCGGATTTCAACGGTGCGACGCTGGACGGCGTCGGCCTCGCCGACGTCACGCAGCGGCGCGGCCGGCGTTGCAGCACTGCGGTGGCGTACCTGCATCCGGCGGCGACACGCCCCAACCTCACCGTCGTCACGGACGCGCAGGCGACGCGTGTCCGCTGCGCAGGGCGTCGCGCCGTCGGCATCGAGTATGTCCGTGAAAATCGTCGGCAGCGCGCCGACGCCGCCGAAGTCATTCTGTGCGGCGGCACCTTCAACTCGCCGCAGCTGCTGATGCTCTCCGGCATCGGACCGGCCGACCATCTGCGCGCGCACGGCATCGACGTGGTGGGCGATTTAGCCGGCGTCGGCCAGCACTACGAAGACCATCTGATGGTGCTGTTGAAGTATCGCGCGACGCAGCCGCTGTCGCTGTTCAGCGCACAGTCGCTCGCCAGCCTGGCGCGCTACCTGGTGTTCAAGCGCGGCCTGCTGACTTCGAACGGCGCCGAGGCGATCGGCTTCATCTGCAGCACGCCGGACCTGGCGCTTCCCGATCTCGAGATCGCCTTCGCGCCAGTGGTCTACGACATCCTCACGCCGCCGACTGAGCACGGCTACAGTCTCGCGGTCGTGTTGTTACAGCCGCAGAGCCACGGCGCCGTCTCGCTGCGCAGCGCCGATCCGTTTGTCGCGCCGATGATCGAGCCGAGCTTTCTCAGTCAAAGAGGCGACCTCGACACGCTGGTGCGCGGCGTCGAGCGCCTGCTCGACATCGCCGGCGCCCCAGCCCTGGCGCCCTACCGCGGCACCGAGATCACGTCGGCCGGCAACGGCGACCTGGCCGCCTTCGTGCGCCGCCACGCCGAGACGATCTATCACCCGACCGGTACGTGCCGCATGGGACTCGATGCGCAGTCGGTCGTCGACCGGGCGCTGCGCGTACATGGCATCGACGGCCTGCGCGTCGTCGACGCCTCAGTGATGCCGCGCATCGTCCGCGCCCACACCAACGCCGCGACGATCATGATCGCCGAAAAGGCCGCCGACCTCATCCGCTCGACAGGCTGAACGCGAGGCCCCCGCGGCGCGCGACGAGCATCCCGTCCGCACCTCGCGACCTTTGCCAAGAGATCGCTCTCAGCGACGCCGACCTCAGCTTCGGCAAACCAACCGCCGCAAGCATCTGCGCCCTGGCTGAATGTAAGAGGTTGATCGCCGACAGCATTCCTTCGCACAGGCGCTTCGTGTGTGCGCGTGCCTTCGCGTTGGATCTGTTTCGTGCTCATGCTCCAGCGTGCCTTGTTGCTCATCGAGAGGGCGCTGCCCTCCTCGGCGTTGCCGCGCCGCGGCCGTCTGCGAATCGGCTGAGGTCAAGCGGCGCCGCGGCGCGCCGCGCGCGGCGCGATGAGTCGGCCGCAACGTGCCGCAGCGCGCCGCTCACGGGTAGTCGATATGAGCCCTGTCGCGCGCATCGCGCTGCTCGGCGCCATGTTGGTCGCGCTCATCGTGATCGCCTTTCTGCCCGCCTTTGGCGCCGAGTTTCTGAACCTCGACGACGACAAGCTCTATACGCTGAGCTTCCGCTGGCGCGGCCTCGATGCAGTACGGCTACGCTGGATGTTCGGCACGACGATGATGGGTCACTACCAGCCGCTGACCTGGGTGTCCGCCGCCGTCGACTACGCGCTGCACGGACTCACCGCTCCGTCGTATCCAGAGGCGGGCGCCTATCACGCCACCAACGTGCTGCTGCACGCGGCCGGCGCGCTGGCGCTCTTCGCGCTGGCCGCGCGCCTGTTTCGGCTTGCCGCGCCGGCGTGGGATTCGCGCACGCGCGTCGTGACCGCGGCCGCTGCCGCCGCGCTGTGGGCCGTGCATCCGCTGCGCGTCGAATCGGTCGTCTGGCTGACCGAGCGGCGCGACGTCTTGTCGGCCCCGTTCTTTTTTCTCGCCCTGTACGGCTGGCTGGGTTGGGCGACGGCGGATCGGCACACGCCGCGCTCGACGGCGCGTGCATGGGCGGTGAGCGGAATGTCGGCGCTCGCGGCTCTCGCCCTGTGCGACGCGCTCGACTTTTCCACCGCCTCGCAAGTGCGCGTCGCCTCGCCGCTGCTGTTCGCGATCGGTGCGCTCGCCTGGACTGCCGCCCTCGTCGTGCTCGGACGCGGGACTGGACGCGGCCTCACGCTGGGGCTGACAGCCGCCTGTATGCTGCTGTCGCTGCTGGCGAAGGCTTGGGGCATCGTGCTGCCGGCGTTGTTCGCACTGCTCGACGTCTGGCCGCGACGCCGCGTGGGGAACGTTCCGATGCGGGAGTTGATCGCCGAAACGTTGCCGTTCTTCGCCCTCGCGATCATCTTCGCGCGCATCGCGCAGGCGGCGCAGGCAAGCGGGCTCGGCGTCGTGAAGACCTGGACCGAGCACCCGTTCACGGCGCGCATCGCGCAGGCGGCGTACGGCCTACTTTACTACCCGGCGAAGACCCTGGCGCCGCTCGATCTGCAGCCGCTCTATGCGCTGCCGCATCACCTGGCGATCGGCGAGCTGCCGTGGCTGCTGGCCGTCGCCGGTGCGCTGGCGTCGAGCGCGGTGCTGATCGCATGCGCGCGGCGCGCCCCTGCGATCGCCGCGGCGTTCGCGGCATACGCGGTGATCGTCTCGCCGGTGCTCGGCTTCACGCAAAGCGGGCCACAACTCGTCGCCGATCGCTACGCGTATGTGGCCGGAGCACCGTTCGCCATCCTGGTCGCCGGCGCGGTCGCCTGGCTTGGCGCCGCGCGGCGCAGCGCGCTGGTCGGCGCGGCGCTGGTGCTGCTGGCGCTGACCATCGCGACCTATCGCCAGGCGACGTACTGGCGCACGTCGACGAGCCTGTGGGAGCGCGCCTACGCAATCGATCCCGACAATCCAGCGACGCTCATCTCGCTCGGCACGCTGCGCGCCCGTCAAGGCCAGGTCGAATCCGACCCGGGACACGCGCGCGCCCTGCTCGACGAGGCGTTCGAGATGCAGCAGCGCGCCTATGCGCTCGACGAATCGCCGCTGGCGCTGCGCAACATGTCGCAAGTGCAGACGGCCCTATCGCTCGTCGATTCGGCGGAGGAGCGCGTGCACAAGCTCGCGGCGCTCGACTACGCACGCCGGGCGGTCGAGATGGCGACGGCGCAGAAGTTACTTTCGGCCGACTATCTGAACGCCTACGGCATCGATCTACTCAACCTCGGTCAGTCCGACGACGCCGCAGTACAACTCGCGCGCGCCGCCGCGCTGGATCCGGACTCGATTCGCGTGCTGGTCAACCTCGGTGAAGCCTTGTCTCGCAGTGGAAAGCCCGGCGATGCCGTCGCCCCGCTGACCCGCGCCGTGCAGCTCGAGTCGAGCGACGTGCGCGCGTGGACGGCGCTTGCCGAGACCTATGAAGCGCTGGGCCGCGGCGCCGACGCATTGGCGGCATGGCGTCGCGTGCTCGCCCTCACTCCGCACGACGCCACCGCCGCCGCCCGTGTCCGCGCCCTGGCTGCCGGCAGCCGACCTTGAAGTGACAAGCGAATTCACCGCGGAGACGCGAAGACGCGAAGAGTGGCCGGCGATTGGGTCTCGGAGTTCCAAGTCGATTGGTCAGGGCATTGGCGCTATTGCCCTGCGACTCGGCCAAGCGGGCATTCTCCGCGCTCCCGCGTCGCTGCGGTGAGAATCTTTTGGTGTCCCCAACGCTAACGGGAGGCCGCAAGCCAGCTTGGTTTCGCTTTGCGCTTGGTGGTATCGGCTCGTTTCAATCAATTGACCTAGAAAGGGGCTGCGGACCGCCATGGCGATTCACTACGAGAAAGACGGGCACATCGTCACCATCACCATCGACCGTCCGGAGGCGCGCAATTCGCTCGACCTGGAACACTTCGGTCAGATCGCCGACGGCTGGGTACGCTTTCGCGACGACGACGACGCCTACGTCGCCATCCTCACCGGCGTGCAGGACGTGTACTGCGTCGGCGCGGACCTGAAGAAGTTCATCAGCTACGTCACCGATCACGTCGAAGATCTCGCCGCCGGAGGCGCGAAGGACAAGGTCGCCGGCTCCGAGTACACCATGGCGCATAGTCTCGTCGCGGTGCTGCGCGACGGCGCGACGCTGCCCGACGGCACGGAGTTCAAGCTCTACAAGCCGGTCATCGCCGCCATCAACGGCATCTGCGCCGCGGGCGGCATGGAGATGATGTGGAACACCGACCTGCGCGTCGTCGCCGATGACACGTTCTTCCAGCTCGCCGAGCCGCGCCGTGGCCTGTTCCCCGGGGGCGGCTCGACCGTGCACAGCGCGCGCCAGCTGTCGTGGTGCAACGCGATGGAGGTGCTGTTGCTCGCCGATCGCATCACGCCACAGCGCGCCTTGCAGATGGGCCTGGTCAACGCCGTGGTGCCGCGCGACCAGGTGATGGCCAAGGCGCGCGAATTCGCCGAGACCATCTGCAAGAACGGTCCGCTCGCCGTGCGCGCCTGCAAGCAGTCGGCAAAGGAGAGCACCTTCCTCGGCCTCACGCAGGCGCTGGAAAACGAGATGAGCTACTCGGCGCAGGTCTTCATGAGCGACGACGCGAAAGAAGGCATCACGGCGTTCAAAGAGAAGCGCCCGCCGGTCTGGCAGGGAAGGTAAGTCGGCGCGCCGCCGAACGCAGACGCGCAGCGCGAATCCTCGCTAGTGTCCCCGAGTCTAGTCATCGCAACTGTTCGCGTTCGCTGCGGCATGCAGTGCGGAGCCGGTCATGCGGGAGATGCGATGCTGCGCCCTGAGCTCCTGTAGCGCTTGTCGCACACAGCCGAGGTACTCGCGCCTGCGGTTCCAGGCCGATCGGCCGAGAGGCGCGGCACAGGGACAGACCTGATCGACGGTACAGCCGATAGCCGTCACCGGTGCGCCCGGCTGCGAATTCCGGCAGTAGTCGGGCTCGGCGGCGTCCAGCAGCCCGTCGCCATCCCGATCGCCGTCGCACTGATCGCCGATCCCGTCGCCGTCGACGTCTTCTTGACCTGGGTTCGCAACGCTCGGGCAGTTGTCGACGTCGCCGCAGACTCCGTCATTGTCCTGATCGTTGGCCGGATCGTTGACGCAGGCGTCGCAGACGTCACCGAGCCCGTCGCCGTCTGCGTCGGCCTGATCGACGTTGGGTATCTGGTAGCAATTGTCGACATCGTCGGTCAGTCCATCGCCGTCCGTGTCGCCGTCGCGCACGCCCGTGATTGCGATCGGGAAGCCACGCAGGGGAACGGTTCCAGCGAATGTGCGTCCGGTCACCGCCACGGTCCCGGATACGGTCAGAGGAAGAGGGTTCGACGCCGGCGTGGCCAGGTTGAATGCTCCCGTCATCGGGTCGATCTCCCCCGTCATCCCATCGAAAGACGCAAAGACGACGAAGTCCGGGCACGGCGGAGCCGCGACCGCGAGTGCGGTGCCGGTCTGGGTGAAGGCCATCGTGCAGGTATAGGTCGAGATCGTCACCCGCCAGCTGCCCGTCATGTCGACGAGACCGCGGGCGGGTGCGGCCATCGACGCGACCGCGCACAACAGCCCTCCGCCGACGACAGCTCGCATCATGCGTGTCCCCCCTTTTTGCATCGGCCTTGCAAAAGACACCGCCCAACCGACGTCTTCTGCCAGACTGGCACGAGCGTTGACCGAGAAGCTAACGCCAACGCTGGCTACCAGTGATCCTCGTACGCATCATTTACACCCCGCCCCGTAGTTCAGCTGGCCGCGCAACCGCTGGCCGCGTCGGTTGCGGCGCTCTGCCGCTGAGCACCAGCTGGCCCGTAGTCCTGCACCAACTCGCGCAGCGCGCTGACAAATCGCTCTGGTGCGAAATGCTCCGCACGGACCGCAAGGTGGCGGCGCAGCGACGCCTGCAGCGCCGCGCTGTTGAACACGGCGCCAATGCGCTCGACCGCTTCATCGATCGAGCCGAACAGAAGCGCCGGCACCTCACCGACGATCTCGCGCGGCCCACCCGTGCGCGGGACGAAGGGGATGCACCCGGCCCGCACCATTTCGGCGACGGCGATGCCGAAGTGCTCATCGGGCATGGCGTGAATGCCGTAGCGTTGGCGCGCCAACAACGCCAGCAGCTCGGCGCGCGAGAGCTTCTCGTGCAGCGTCGCCCACGCCGCATGCGCGCGGGTCCGCTGCCGCAACGCATCGGCATACGCCGTCGCCTCGCCCCTTCCGACGATGTGCAGGTGCAACGCGGCGCCGCGCGCGCGCGCCAAGGCAACGATGGCGAGGATGTCCTCGAGCCGTTTTTCCGGTGCAAGACGGGCGATCGCCACGATTCCATTCTCGCGTTGTGCCCACGGCGAATCGACGAAGACTCCCGGGGCCGGGGGATGCAGCACCGTCGGTGCGATGCCGTGCAGGACTTTCGTGTGCGCGGCGATGCCGGCGGAATTCGTCAGCGTCAGATTCGCCGCCATGCGTTCGGCCGAATGCCGCGCCAGCCTCAGGCAGCCGCGATAGTACAGCCTGCGCAGCGTGTGCGAGCGGTGATACCAGCGCAGCTCGTCGTGCGATGGATCGAGCCGCAGGCGCGGCGAGTGAATGTACTGCACGCCGTGGCCGCCGAGATCGGCCTCATTGTTCGCGGTCAGCACCAGGTCGTATTGCGACGCGCGCTGCACCGCGAGACCGAACAAGTAGCTGTCCTTGAGCAAGCGCAGCCGCAGCGGTGCGCGGCGGTACAATCGGCACCATGCCGCGCCACCCAACTCAACCGTGCAGTCGGCGGTGCGCAACGAGGTGCCGTAGAATCGATTGCAGGCGTCGACGTCGGGCATCTCGTACGTCAGCACGGTGAGCTGGTGCGCATCGCGCAACGCTTGCACGCTCCAGCACGCGACCAGATTGCCGCCGCCGGGTGGATTGAGCGACGGCTGGACGAACAGGATCTTCATCGCCGAGCTTTGCCGCGTGCGAGAAGGACGCGGCTGGGCGTTGCGGGCGCGCGCACGATCACCTCGCCGTCCGTCGATCGCTCAATCGTGATCGCTCGGCTTCGCCTCGGCGCGCGCCAACGCCGCACCGGGATCGTGCGTCAGATCGGCTTGGAGGAATTCCGCATTGGCCGGTAGCGCGACCCGTAGATCCCGCACCTCTTGCAGCTGCACGCGCAGCCGGCGCCCGGCGCAGTCGAGGACGTGACCGCCGGCGTCGCGGCGGTAGGTAACGAAGTGCAGGTGATATCCCGGCACCTCCAGCGCGCGCGTATACGGCGGCGCCCAGAAACCGACCATCGTTCCGGCGACGCCGCGCAAATGAAACTCCGGCTGGTGTGCCGCGGCCTCGACCAGCGGCACGCCTTCCTCGGTGCGGCACATGGCGCGCGTGTGGACCTGCTCAAAGGCGCCGTCGACGCGAACGGCGTAGAAGACGTTTTGCGAGCCGCGCAGCGGGTCGATCGCGGCAAGCAGCTGCTCCAGCGACGCGCACTGGGCAACCTCGATCGCGTGCTCGGCGGCGAATCGCGTCACCAACGCGAACGGGCTCGAATCGTCGCGCGCTGCGACGCGCACGCTGCCATCGGCGCGCACTTGCAGCGCCTCGCCGTCGCAGATCACCATCTCGCCGTCGAGGCCGTCGAACGTACCGAGGCCGAAATCGCCGTGCTCCAGCAGATGCGCGACGGTGACAGCGCCGCGGTAGACGCCCTCGACCAGCGCCGTGGAGGTCGAGACCTGGTAGAGCGTGTGATGCTCAACTTGCAACTGGTCGGCAAGCGCCGCGCGCACGATGTGGTCGATAGGTTCGCCGGTCATGCGCCGTTGTTCCTCGAGCGCACACCAGATCGACTCCGAGAGCTTCAAATGCAACGTGCGGATGCGCTGCGGTCCACCGCCGTGCTGCCGTCGATGCGCCACCCGCGTCCCATGCCGCGTCGCCCGCAGAGGGTCAACCGCGCCGTACCGCGAGTCGAAGACTGGGATAGGCGTGCGCCGAGCCCATCCCAGTTGGCAGGCTCACTTTAAATCGTGTCGAAATACGTCGGCGACAGTGTTGTTGTCGCCCACCACCAGTGCCGGCGCATCCGACGAGAAGAAGGCGAAACGCCCATTCTTGCTGAGGCCGAGATCGAAGCCGATGTTGCCCGTCGACTGCACGCCGGCGCCGTCGAGGTTGACGCGCACGGTCTGGCCGGTCTTGCGGTCGTGCACGAAGACGTCCTTCGCGCCGTTCGTATCGGCCGGCACGAGGTTGCTGGCGTCAGATTCGAAGATCACGAAGCGGCCATTGGCGCTGATAGCGACGGCTCCGCTGCCGCCGTTGGCGAGCGTTCCGTCGCTGGCGACACTAACACACGTCGTCGCGCCGGTCTTCAGGTCGTGCACGAAGGCGTCGACGACGGCGTTGGTGTCAGCGGCGACGAGGCTGGAGGCGTTGGACACGAACGCCACGACCTTGCCATTGGCGCTGATCGCCGGCTGCCCACTGTTGCCGTTCGACTCGCTGCCGTCACTGGCGATGCTTGCGCGCACCGTCGTGCCTTTGGTCACGTCGCGCACGAAGATATCGACCTTGCCGTTGGTGTCCCCCGCTACGAGGTTAGTGGCGATTGACGCGAACGCGATCACCTTGCCATTGGCATTGCTCGAAGGCTGCAGACTTGTGTCGTTACCTTCCGAGCCGTCGCTGGCGAGGCTGACGCGTGTCGTCTCGCCGGTCTTGATGACGTGTACGAACACGTCGTCGGCCGCGTTGGTGTCGTCCGCGACGAGGTTCGTGGCGCTGGAGTTGAACGCGACGGCGTGCCCGTTGCCGCTAATCGAGAGAAACCCGCTGCCGCCGCTGTCGGCATCGCCTTGGATGCCGGCGCTGTTGACGCTGACCCGGGCCGTCTCACCCGTCGTACGATCGTGAAAGAACACGTCGCGACTCACGTTCGTGTCGCCCGCAACGAGGTTGGTGGCTTCCGACACGAAGGCGACGTAGCGCCCGTTGCCGCTTATGGTGCCCAAGCCGCTGAACCCATTCGCCTGGCTGCCATCGGTCGCCACGCTGACGCGTGTCGTCGCGCCCTGCTTGAGGTCGCGGACGAAGAGATCGTCCTGACCATTCGTATCTCCAGCGACGAGATCATCGGCGGATGACGTAAACGCGACGATTGTTCCCTGCGTATTGACGCCGCCGAACGGGTGCCCCTCAGATTCCCCGTTTGCTTCGTTGCCGCTGTTGCCGAGACTGACACGCACGGTCTCCCCGGCCCACGCCGGAGCAGCCACCACACCGGCGAGTAACCACGCGCCTACCATTCGGCGCATTCCGCGAT
>Ga0265314_10000922_pt1 | contig 34638 bp, 34 predicted proteins | sample 4126metaG_FD_203106 | JGI IMG/M metagenome (GOLD analysis project Ga0265314, IMG submission 203106) | Rhizosphere microbial communities from Carex aquatilis grown in University of Washington, Seatle, WA, United States - 4-1-26 metaG | ecosystem: Host-associated > Plants > Roots > Rhizosphere >...
CAACAGCCCGTACCGCTATTACTGGAACATGCTGCTGAGAAAGATGATGATCTCCAGGCGCCACATCATATTCAAGACGAGCGAAGCGCAGGACGACCGCGAACTGACCGACGACTACATGGTCGACCGGCTGGTGCTGTGCGGCACCGTGAACCACGTCGTCGACCAGATCTTGAAGCTGCGCGAAGAAGTCGGCGACTTCGGCGAGCTCGTGTACGCCGGCATGGACTGGGTCGATCCCGCGCTCGCCAAGCGCTCGATGGAATTGATGGCAACCGAAGTCATGCCCCGGGTGAACAAAGCGATAAAAGCGTGAAGGGGGAAGGGCAAAGAGGGAAGGGAAAAAACTTAAAATACTGCACCACTGCGCAACGGGTATCCTGATAGTCACTGACGCACCACCCTTCTCACTTCCCCCTTCCCTCTTCCCCGTTTTCATACATGAAAATCGCCATTCTCGACGACTATCTGCGCCTTTCTCAAACCGTCGCCGACTGGTCGCCGCTTAAATCATCCTGCGAGATCACGGTGTTCGACCGGCCGCTGGCGCTGCCTGACGAGGCCGCGCGCGTGCTCGAACCTTTTGACGTCATCGTGACACTGCGCGAGCGCACACCGATCAACGACGCATTGCTCGCGCGCCTGCCGAATCTGAAAATGATCGCGATCACCGGCTTGTACAACCGCACGCTCGATGCGGCGGCGGCGGCCAGGCGCGGCATCGTCGTGTCGTTCACCGAACTGCGCGGCACCTATCGCAAAGCGACGAGCGAGCTCACGTGGGGGCTCATCCTCGCGGTCGCGCGCCACATCCCGCACGAAGCGTGCCGCATGCGCGAAGGCGGCTGGCAGTCCACCGTCGGCATCACTCTCTCGCAGCGCACGCTCGGGCTCGTCGGCGTCGGCCGCCAGGGCAGGCACGTGCTGCCGGTTGCGAAAGCGCTCGGCATGAACGTAATCGCGTGGAGTCCGAATCTCACGGACGAGCGGGCGGCCGAAGCCGGCGTGAAGCGGGTCGACAAGGACGAGCTCTTCAAAACAAGCGACGTCGTGAGCATCCATCTCGTGCTCGGCGAACGCACCCGCGGCATCGTCGGCACGCCCGAACTCGCGCTCATGAAACCGACGGCAATCCTCGTCAACACCGCACGCGGCCCGCTGATCGACGAGGAAGCGCTGATCAAGACCTTGCAGGAGGGCGGAATCGCAGGCGCCGGCCTTGACGTCTTCACGCGCGAGCCGCTGGCCGACGACAGCCCGTTGCGCAAGCTGCCCAACGTCGTGCTGATGCCGCATCAGGGACACAACGTGCGCGAGTTCTACGAAGTCGCCTATTCGGATGTCGTCGAGAACATCGGCGCCTTTCTGAAGGGCAAGCCGATCCGCGTGCTTACGCCGGAAGCCAACACGAGTCTCGACAAAGGCTGACGGTGACCAGGACGCACATGCTGTTAGCGGTGGCCGGCGCATGCGTTGCATTCGCGGCGCCGGCGCAGAACTACCCGGTAAAGCCGGTGCGCCTGCTCGTCGGTTTCAGCGCCGGCGGCAGCGCCGACGGTTCGGCGCGCAGCATCGCCACGCGCATGAGCGAAGCGCTCGGCGCAACGTTCGTGATCGAAAACCGCGGCGGCGCCGGCGGCAGCGTGGCGGCGCAAATCGTCGCGCGCGCGCCGGCCGACGGTTACACGCTGCTGTGGTCGAGCCCGGGCGCGCTGACGATCAGCCAGATCCTCGAAAAAAACCTGCCGTACAACACCGCGACCGCGTTCGCGCCGATCGGGCTCGCGCTCACGTTCTGCAACGCGATCGTCGTGCGCAGCGATTCGCCGCTCGCCACCGTCGAGCAGTTGATTGCCGTTGCGAAACAAAACCCCGGCCAACTGCGTTACGGCACGCAAGGCGTAGGCTCGGCCGGCCACTTGTCGAGCGAAATGCTGCAGTCGATGACCGGCGCTGCGTTTACACACGTGCCCTACAAGGGCGGCAACGAAATCCTGACAGCGGTGCTCGGCGGCGAATTGCAGTTCGGCTTCGTTAGCTCGACCACCGCCGGCACCTTGCGCAATCGCACCCGCGTGCTCGCGGTCACGAGCCTCAAGCGCGATCCCAGCCTGCCGGAGGTGCCGTCGCTCAACGAAGCGGGCGTCAAAAACTACGACGCGACTTTCTGGTTCGGGCTGCTCGCACCCGCCGGCACGCCGCCGGCCATCGTCGACAAACTCAACCGGCAATTGCGCCAGACGCTGACGGACCCCGAGGTCGCGCGCATCTCGCGCAGCCAGGGCCTCAACCCCGCGCCGTCGACGCCGCAGGAATTTGCAGCGCTGATCAAAGCCGACTACGCGAAATGGAAACAGGTACTTGGCGGCCGGTGACCCGCGATCACTCCGGCTTGATGCCGGCGTCGTCGAGGACTTTGGCCCACTTCGTGTATTCGCTCTTCAGCGAGGCCGTGAACTCCGCGGGCGTGGCACTCGCCTGCAGCTCGACGCCTTGAGCCGCGAAGCGGCTGCGGACTTCCGGCGCCGCGGCAAACTTCGCAATCTCCGCATGTACGCGCGCGAGTATGTCGGGTGGTGTCGCGGCCGGCGCGATCACTCCGTTGAAGATGCTCATCTGATATCCGGGCACCGTCTCGCTGATCGCCGGCACGTCGCGCAGCAACGCGCTGCGCGCCGGGCTTGTCACGCCGAGCGCACGCAACTGGCCTGCGCGCACGTGCGCGAGTGCGGTGCTCACGTTGTCGAATTTCACCGGCACCTGCCCGCCGATCAAATCGATGATGGCCGGGCCGTCGCCGTTGTACGGAATGCGCGTGATGCGCACACCCGCCAGCTTGTTGAAGAGCTCGAGCGCCAGATGCGATCCCGAACCGTTGCCCGACGAGCTGCAATTCAATTCGCCCGGCCGTGCTTTGGCGAGCGCAATGAGCGCCTTCACGCTCGTCACCGGCAGCGAGCGGTGCACGACGAGCAGTTGCGGCAGTGTCGCGATGACGCTGACGCCCGCAAAATCGCGCAGCGGATCGTAGGGCGGGCTCTTCATGAGCATCGCCGCAATCAGCCCGCTTTGCGCGAGCATCGCGAACGTGTAGCCGTCGGGGGCGGCGCGCGCGAGGGTCGCGAGCCCGATCGTGCTGTTGGCGCCCGGCCGGTTCTCGACGTACACGCGCTGGCCGAGCCCGTTGCTCGCGTAGTCGGCGACCGCGCGCCCCATCAGGTCGAGATTGCCGCCGGGCTGCACGGATACGATCAGGCGGATCGGCTTGGCCGGATACGCGGGCGTTTGTGCATGTGCGGCAGTCGCCGTCAGCGCAATTGCCGGCGCAAGTATGAAGGCGAAATGATGAAGGATGAAATTCTTAACCCGCAGGCTCCGCCTTTCTCCTGTATTAATCGCTGTTGATTTTTTCCTCATCCTTCATCCTTCCGCCATCATCCTTCACGTTTTTACCCTCACCCTGTGCCGCGATGCGCGTCTTCATTTCGCGCGCCGCTATCGTGTAACCGCCGTCGCCGCCGTCGATGAAATGAACGTGGCGATAGTCGGACGCCGACTCGACCAGACAAGTCATGAGCGCGGTGTCGGAAACGTGGATGCCGTAATTCAGTTCGCCGCGCGCCGCGCGCGCGTCGAGATGCGCGCGGACCAGCGCGATGCGCTCGACCGCGCAATCCAGCACCATCGACAGCGTGTCGTCATATTTCGAAAAATCGGTGTTGCGCGTCATTTCCGCGCGATAGCGCCCGGGATCGAATCCGCCGACCGCAATGCCGGTGCGGAATATCAGCCACGCGACGAAAGTCCGCACCATCAGCGCGACCACGCGCAACGCATACGGCAGAGGCCCGTCCGCGGCGCGCGCTTCGAGCAGCAGCGAGCGGGACGGCCACTTGGTCTTCAGGTTCTCGAGCGTTACCGGGTTTACCCCGCGTCCGTCGGGATCGGCGATCGCGAGTATGCGGTCGTGCGCTTCGCGCAGATCGACGGCGCCGCAGACGATCAACGCGACCATCTTGCCGCGCGCCGATTTCAACGGCGCCCAGCGGCAGTAAAGCCCGCCGAGATCGGGCGCGCCGCCATCGCCCGCTTCCGCGATCGCAATGCTCTGCGGCGGGATGGCCGGGTCGCGCCCCTTGATCGCGTCTTCCAGCAATTGCACGCCGCCGCCCAGAAACAGGCCGAACGAATTGCCGGGTGTGGGCTCGTAGCGCGCGACCAGCACGTCGCGCCCGCGCCGCCGGATCTCGCCGACCGTCATGACGCCGGCGCGCAGCGTCAGGTCGTAAGTAGCGCGCGCGAACGCGCAGGTCCGGGCGAGCGCAACGCGCGCGTTCTCCGCGTGATCCGGCGGGATCAGCAGCACGGCGCCGTCGCCGCCGAACAGAAAGGGAATAGTTTCGCCGCGGCAGACGTTGCGCACCGCCGCGATGCCCGCCGCGCCGGCGAGATTGACGAGCTGATAGCGGCCGGCTTCGACCGCGCGCGTCGACGACTCGACATCGGTCACCGCGAGCAGCCAGTCGGCCGGCGCCGGCGCGTAATAGCGCGCGTCAAAGCTGTCGACGGTGCCGTGAAAAGGCGTCAGGGACTCGAAGAAATTCGCGCCGTTCCGCATCGCTTTCCCATGCAATCGCAAGACCGCAAGCACTACTTCACGCGCCGGAACCGCCGGCGAACAGCGGTCGGGTCGTTTACTTAGCCTTGCGGCGTGACGGACGAGCCTGCGTCGCCGCGGCCGGCGCCGCCGGGCGCGGCGCCAGCACCATCTGGGTCTGCGTGACGACCGCGACGACGCGTCCGTCAGCATTTTTCAGCGTCGTCTGCCACACGTTGGTGCTGCGCCCGATGTGCAGCGGTTTCGACACGCCGGTGATCATGGGCGCCGCGCCGGCCACGAAGAAGTTGGTTTTCGATTCTAGCGTCGTGGTCAGATGCCCCGGCGGCAGATTGAAAACCGTGCCAACCGCGCCCATCGCGTCGGCGAACGCCATCAGCGCGCCGCCGTTCACACGGCCGTTGCGGTTCATATGGCGCTCGTCGATCGGCATTTCGGCTACGATCTTTTTCTTCGACAACGACACGATGCGCATGCCGAGCGTGCGCGCCACACCGTTCTTCATCACGCGGTGCGGATCGTGCGGCAGGTGCGCGGGGGATTTCCTGACTGTTTTTTTCTTCGCCATGATCAGATCTTCCACCCTAGCCATTCGCACACCGCGCGCCCCATGATCCAGTCCTTGTCGCTCGCGGTGAGCCACGGGATCTCTTCGGTGAACATCGTCACGTGCTGGCGGTACGGGATCGGCGAGCGCGAGAGGTCGGTGCCCCAGAACATGCGTTGGGGCCCGAACGCGTCGTACACGCGGCGGATGTGGCCGTGCAGTTCCTTGTACGGATACTTCGCGGTGGAGTAGCACGGCAGCGCGCTCACTTTCGCCGCAACGTTCGGACGCTTCGCGATCGCAAGCAGCAGGTCGAGATCCTGGAACGCCGCCGCGTCCTTCGTATTGCTCGGAATCGACAGGTGATCCATCGTGATCTTCAGCGCCGGAAATTTCTGCGCGACGATATCGATCAAATGCACGAGCTTGTGCGGCACGAGCACGTAGATCGGCACGCCGTTCTTCTCCGCCTCGCCCCACACCCAGTCCATATGGCCTTCGGTGAGCAGCGTGACGAGCTGGGGAATGTGAAAGGTAAAGCGCAGGCCGAGCATGCCGGGCTGCTTGCGCCACGCTGCGAGTTGGCCGCGCGACTTCGGGTCTTCGGGATCGAGCCGGCCCATGACGGCGTAGCGGTTCGGATGCGCAGCAGACGCAGCGATGCCGAGATCGTTGCGATCGCCCTCCCACGACGGCGGCACGATGATAACGCGGTCCACACCCGCTTCGTTCATCTCGCGCAAGAGGTCGTCGGCGCCCAGCGGAATCGGGCGCTGCGGCGGCGCGCGCTTGGGCCACGGGCGCTGCGGCGTGTCAGCCCCCCAGATATGAACTTGCGAATCGACGACCAGCATGCCTGCTCCCTGTTATGTGCAAATTGGACTGCAGAGTTTAACTTAGAATTTATTAAAAAATTCGAACTGTAGCCACAGAGGGCACAGAGATCACCGGGGAAAAGCTCAGAACGAACTCTTTTTCGTTTTCGCATTTCTCTGTGTCCTCTGTGCTGTCTGCGGCTTGCATTTGACTTTACGCTCCACCGATCACGATCGACAACATGCCGATCGATGCGTTCTGAATACCGTCGACCACGACCGCTGCGGACTCGCTTTGGTCCTGCAGGCCGAGTATGTAAAGCAGCGGCAGGTAATGCTCGGGCGTGGGAATGGACATCCGCGCATCGTTGCCCAGGCTCTGGTATTCCACGAGCGGCGCATGCTCGCGCTTCTCCACGCGCCCGCGCGCCGCGTCGTTGAAGCGCACCGCCCAATCGTACGGGGGCGCGTCGTCTTTCCAGTTGAGCGCGCCGAGGTTGTGCACGACGTTGCCGCTGCCGACGATGAGCACGCCTTCGTCGCGCAGCGGCGCGAGCCGTTTGCCGAGGTCATAGTGGAACGCCGGCGGTTGGGTCGCATCGATGCTCAACTGCACGATCGGAATGTCGGCTTGCGGATACACGTGCGCGAGCACCGACCACGTGCCGTGATCGAGGCCCCAGTCTTCGTCGGCGCGCACCGCGAGCGGCGCAAGCACCTCGCGCACGCGCTGCGCAAGCGCAGGGCTCCCCGGCGCGGGATACTGAAAATCGAACAGCGCCTGCGGAAAGCCGCCGAAATCATGGATGGTCGGCGGCGTCTGCATCGCGGTCACCGCCGTGCCGCGTATGTACCAATGCGCCGATACGGCAAGTATCGCGGTCGGACGCGGCACCTCGCGGCCGAATTGACTCCACGCCTCCGTGTAGCGGTTGTGCGCGAGCGTATTCATCGGGCTGCCGTGGCCAATGAACACCGTTGGCATGCGTTGCTTAATCAAGTTCGAATCGACCTTAACTTAATTTCCAAACATTGCCCCCACCCTAGCCCTCCCCCGCGCGTTGCACGCGCAAGGGAGGGAATCTTTAGAGCTTCTTCCCCTGCAATGCGGGGGAAGGTGGGGATGGGGGCGAACTGCAGCACTGAATGCGGTTCTACATTACTTCAGCACGATCGGATTGATCGGCGAGCCGACCGCGCCGGTGATCGGCAACACCGGCGCGCAGAACAGGAACTCGTAGACCTTGTCCTTCGCGCAGTCGGCGGCGAGATCCTTGAGATAAAAAATTTCGCCCATCCAGATGCCGATCATCGGAATCACGATCCAGTGCCACGGCTGGAACGCTTCGGTGCTTTCGTTCGGCCGCACTTCGCAGCCCCACGTGTCGAGGCAGATCGCCGCGATCTGTTTGCGGTGTATCCACTCGGCGGTTTCGAAGCGCAGCCCCGGCGCGTCGCCCGCCGCGTACGTGCCCCAGTCGCCGCGCGCGAGGCAATGCTCCATCTGGCCCGTGCGCACGATCACGAAATCGCCGCGCTTGATCTCGACGCCCTGCGCTTTCGCGCATTGATCGAGTTCGTCGTTGCCGATGCCGTAGCCGTCTTCGAGATAATCGGCGCCTTTGAAGCGCGGAATATCTAGCAGCACGCCGCGGCCGATCATGCCCGCGCGCGCCTTATGAATGCCGTTTTTCTTGGCGCCGGTCGAATCGACGAGCCGCGCGTCGTAGCCGTTCCACATCGTCTCGCCGTAGAAAATATGACCGAGTCCGTCCCATTGCGTGCCGCATTGCAGCGGCATCGTCACCATGTCGTCGGCGTAGCGCAGCCCCGCCTTGTCGTGACGCCCCGCCACCGCATCGGTGCCGGTCGCGAGCATCGTGTGAATCGGATTGAAGCGCCCGCCCCAACCCGTCCGCTGCGGGCCTTCCTGGTCGAAATTAAGCCCGAGCGAAAACGATAGTCCCTTCTTTACCAGCGCCGCGGCTTGCAAGCGATCGGCCGGCTTCACGTAATTGAGCGTGCCGAGTTCGTCGTCGTTGCCCCACTTGCCCCAGTTCTTCACGCGCTCCGCCATCGCCTTGATCGCGTCCATCCTGACGTCCTGCTTGACGACGTTCCTGGGAACCATTTTCATGGGCGCATTAGCCTTCGCTTGTGACATTGCTATACTCCTCCGGGCTTGGGGGATGGCCGGTGACTGCCGCCGGCCCCGATGCTTTTTTTCGAATTGGTATTCTAAAACTTGAACCCGTCGTTGTCGTGCGGTTTCGTGGCCTGCGCCATCGCGAGCGCGCCGGCCGCTTTCGCGCAAACGTATCCCGCCAAACCGATCCGCATCATCGCCGCCCAATCGGCGGGCGGCGGCACGGATCTGTTCGCGCGCATGCTCGGCCAGAAAATGTCCGAGAACTGGAAGCAGCCGGTCGTCATCGAAAACCGGCCCGGCGCCGGCGGCACCATCGGTAACGAAATCGCCGCGAAATCGGCGCCGGACGGCTACACGCTGATCCTCGCGACGGCGGGCCAGATGGTGATCAACCAGAACCTCTATCCCGACTCGGGCCGCGACCCGCTCAAGGAACTCGCGCCGATCGCGCTGTTCGCCACGTCGCCCCTGGTACTCGTCGTGCATCCGTCGGTGCCGGCGCATTCCGTGAAGGAATTAATTGCAATCGCCAAAGCCGCGCCGAATCGCCTCAATCACGGCTCGGGCGGCGGCGGTTCGCCCGCGCATCTCGCGGCGGAATTATTCAAGTCGATGACCGGCACGCAAATGACGCACGTGCCGTTCAAAGGTGTGGCGCCCAGCGTAACGGCGGTGATTGCCGGACAAATCGACCTGACGTTTGCTTCCGTCGCCGCAGTCTTGCCGCAGGTAAAAGCGGGTCGCCTGCGCGCGCTTGCGGTATCGACACCCGGGCGTTCGCAAATCGTACCGGACCTGCCGACGGTCGCCGAGGCCGGCGTGCCCGGCTACGATGTGACGACATGGTTCGGCGTATTCGGGCCAGCGGCGCTGCCCAAAGACATCATTGCGAAGCTTAACGGCGAAGTGGTCCGCATCCTTGCTCTGCCCGACGTGCGCGATCGCCTTTTTAGCGAAGGCGCTGAGACCAGCAAACTCTCCGTCGATGAATTCGGCGCATTCGTGCGCGCCGACGCGGCGCGCTGGGCCAGAGTGATCAAGTCGGCGGGCATCAAGGCGGACCCGACCTGAGCAGGCGCGGGAACGAAATATCAAGAGGAGCAGCAATGAACAAGGTGAAACAAAAACTGGCGTCGGGCGAAGTCGTCACGATGTTCAATCCGGATTTCCCTTCGCCGCGCCTGCTCGAGTACGTCGCCGCGTTCGGGCTCGACGTCGCGTTCATCGACGCAGAGCGCCAGAGCTACGATTTCGAGCGCATCGAGGAAATGGCGCGCGCCGCGCGCGCCGCCGGTATTACGTCGGTCGCGCGGCCGTGGATGAACGACCCGGGGCTCATTACGCGTTACCTGGATTGCGGCGTAGGCGGCATCAAGGTGCCGCACGTCGAAGATGGAAAAACCGCGCAGGCGATGCTCGACATCGTGCGCTACGCACGCCCGAAGGACCACGCCGACAAAATCGTCGTCATCATGGTCGAATCGCCGTCCGCAATCGCGAACATCGGCGAGATCGCCGAGGTGCCCGGCATCGACGTGATCAACATCGGCACCAACGACGTGGCGCACGCCGCCGGCCATCCCGGCGAGCCCGAGCATCCGGAAGTCCAGGCGTTGGTCGACGATGCGATCGCGCGCATTCTGAAAGGCGGCAAAACCGTCGGGCTCAACGTGATGAGCAACTGGGAAAAGCGCATTCCGTATTTCCACGGCAAGGGCGTGCGCTGGTTCAACGTGCACGTGAACACCTTCATCACGCGCGGCGCGAACCAGTACGCGGAGTTGATGAAGCGCAGCGCCGGCGCATGATCAAACCCGCGCTTATTTCGCTCTTGGTGTTCGCGGTGAGTCCTGCATCGGCGCAGGTTGCCGCGTATCCGAATAAACCGATACGCCTGATCGTGCCGGTGGCACCGGGCGGCGGCACCGACATCGTCGCGCGGTTGATTGCGCAGGGTCTTTCGGAGCGCTGGGGCCAGTCGGTCGTCGTCGACAACCACGGCGGTGGCGGCGGCGTCATCGGCGTGACGATGGTCGTCAAGGCGCCCGCCGACGGCTACACGATGCTGCTCGGGAGCAACGGCCACATCACGTTCGCGCCGGCGCTCTATCGCAACCTGCCGTATGACACGCAGAAGGATCTCGCGCCGATCTCGCTCGCGGCGAACCAGCCGTTCGTGCTTGCGGTACATCCGTCGCTGCCCGCGCGTTCGGTCAAAGAACTGATCGCGCTCGCCAAAAGGAATCCCGGCGGCATCACTTATGGCTCGGGCGGCACCGGCGGCGCATCGCATCTGGGCACCGAGCTATTGCAGATCTCGACCGGAACCCGGATGGTGCACGTGCCGTATAAAGGAACAGGGCCCGGCATGACCGCGCTCTTGTCCGGCGAAGTGCAGATCGCGATCATCGGCGTCGCGACCGTCCTGCCGCACATGAAGACCGGCAAGATCCGCGCGCTCGCGGTGACCGGCGCAAAGCGCTCGCAGGCGGCACCCGACCTGCCGACGATCAGCGAAGCCGGCGTGCCCGGCTACGCATTCGACGTATGGTATGGGCTGCTCTTCACCGGCGGCACGCCGCGCGACATCGTAAATAAGACAAACGCCGAGATTGCACGCGTGCTCAAATCGCCGGCCGTCGCCGAGCGCTATGCAAGCGCCGGTCTCGAACCGGCCGTCACCACGCCCGACGAGTTCGCCGCCATGATCAAAGACGAAATTCCGAAGTGGCAGAAGGTGGTCGCCGCTGCCGGACTCAAACCCGAATGAATAAACCTAAGGAAGAAGGCGGAAGGATGAAAGGTCCTTATCTGCGTTCGTCGGCGTTTATCTGCGGCCAACCATGATCTGGATTTTTGAATAATCTTGAGGAGCGGCAATGAAAGACAAACTCGCGGAATTAATGAAAGACGAACTTTTCGCCAAAGGCTATGAAATCCGCCGCCGGGCGTTCGGCGACGACGTCGTCGAAGCGGACGCCGCGGTGCGCATGAACGACGAATTCCAGCGCCCGATGTGGCAGCACGGCATCCAGGCCGCGTGGGGACTTCTGTGGTCGCGGCCGGGTCTCGACGCCCGCGCGCGCAGCATCGCGACCTTGAGCGCGCTCGTCGCGCTCAACGTGCCCGATGAAATCGAAAAGCACGTGCGCGCCGCCGTCAGCAACGGCCTCACGGAAGTCGAGCTGCGCGAACTGTTGCTGCACCTGTCGACCTACTGCGGATTTCCCAAAACCGCGTCGGCGTTCAAGATCGCAAGCGCAGTAATGAAGGAACCGGCGACGAAAAAGAAGGCAGAAGAGAACGCGAAGGCCGCAAAGAAATAATCGCCCTACACCGCCACTTCTCCCTCGGCCGCAAACTGCAATCTCGCCAGGTGCGCGTAAAGGCCATTCGCGCGCAGCAGTTCGTCGTGCGTGCCGACCGAGTGGATGCGGCCGCGGTCGACGACGATGATGCGGTCGGCATGACGCACCGTCGCGAGCCGATGCGCGATGACGAGCGTAGTGCGGCCGGACTCCAATTTCTCCAGAGCCGCCGCGACGAGACGCTCGCTTTCGGCGTCGAGCGAGCTGGTCGCTTCGTCAAGCAATAGTATCGGGCGGTCGGCGAGCAGCGCGCGCGCAATCGAAATGCGCTGGCGCTGACCGCCGGACAGCTTGACGCCGCGCTCGCCGAGATCGGTGTCGAAACCCTGCGGCAGGCGCTCGATGAATTCCATCGCCTGCGCGGCGATGCACGCTTCGCGCACTTGCGCGTCGCTCGCGTCCGGACGCCCGAAGCGCACATTCTCCGTGACGCTCGCAGCGAAGATCACCGGGTCCTGCGGCACCAGCGCGATCGCGCGGCGCAATTCATGCGGATCGCAATGCCGGATGTCCGCGCCATCGACGAGTATGCGGCCGGACAGGGGATCGTAAAAACGCAGGATCAGCGCGAACACCGTGGACTTGCCGGCGCCGGAAGGTCCGACCAGCGCGACACGCTCGCCGGGACTGACGGTGAACGACACCGGTCCCAGCGCGTTTGTTTCCCGACGCGTCGGATACGCGAACGTCACTTCATCGAAACGGATCGCGCCCGTCACTCGCTCTGGCAAGCGGATCGACGGTTCCGCTACGATCAACGCGGGCTTGACGTCGAGCAATTCCATCAGCCGCTCGGTCGCGCCCGCCGCGCGCTGTATCTCGCCCCACACTTCAGAGACGACGCCGGCGCTGGCGGCGACAATGGCCGCATAGAACACGAACGCCGACAGTTCGCCCGCCGTAAGCCGCCCCTCGAACACATCGTGGCCGCCGACCCACAGGATTACGCCGACCGCGCAAAAGCCGATCAGCATCACCAGAGAAATGAGCCACGCTTTCACGCGGATGCGATCGACGCCGGCTTCGTAGGCCGCTTCAGTCGCCGCGCTAAAGCGCTCGTTGGTGCGCTCTTCATGCCGGTACGCCTGCACCGTGCGGATTTCGTGCAGCGACTCGTCGATATGCGCCGTCACGTCGGCGACACGGTCCTGGTTCAAGCGCGAGAGGCTGCGCACGCGCCGCCCCATCAGCAGGATCGGGATCAGCGTCGCCGGCACGCCGAGCACGATGAACGCGGCGAGCTTGGCGCTGGTCGCAAACAGCATCACCAGCGAGCCCAGCATCATCAGCCCGTTGCGCAGGAACATCGACACGCCGAAGCCGATCACCTGGCGCATCTGCTCGCTGTCGTTGGTGAGCCGCGAGGAAATCTCGCCGGTGCGCGATGCGTCGAAAAACGCCGGCGACAGCGTCAACACGTGCGCGAACGCGGCCTTGCGCAAATCCGCGATCACGCGCTCGCCCACGCTCATCATCAGGTAGAAGCGCGTCCACGTCGCGCCTGCGAGCAGCACGGACACGCCCACGACCGCGGCAAGCGCGACGTTGAGCAAATGCGGATCATGGCTGCCGAAGCCGGCGTCGATTACATGGCGCAGGCCCTGCCCCAGCGCGAGCACGCAACCGGACGCGGTGACGAGCGCTATGAACGCGATGATCACGCGCCCCTTGTATGGCGCGAGAAAGCGCCACAAACGCGCGAGGTGCCTGATCTGGCCTTTCGGCGGCGGAACCGGAATCAAAATCCGACACTCTGCAAAAATGCCTCGACCACGGGCCGCCAGACGGCCATGCCGGAAACGAACAGCACGTGGCCGTTCGCCTGATACGGCGGCAGGATCTGCAGTTCCGCGCGCCCGCCCGAGGAGATGAAACCCGCATGCCACGAGCGCGCGTGGTCGGGGCCGAAGAATTGATCGTTCTCGGTGTAAATCCACAACATCGGGGCGCGCGCCGTTTTGCCCGCTTCGGAATAGACCTCGAGCAGCTTGTCGGCTCTGCACGGCACGCCCGGATGCCGCATCGGATCGCCGCCATGGCCGCCCGCAAAATTGACCGCCGCTACGAGCCCCGCCGGCGCCGCCGCGGTGACGCCGACCGTCAGGAAGCCGCCGACCGATTGCCCGATCAGGATGAAGCGCGCGGGATCGACAAACTTCTGCGCTTTCGCGTAACTGATCGCGGCAAGCACGCTCTCGACGCCGCCGGTCATCGCGTCCCGGTACGCGGGATTGGCGCAGTTGTAATTCGTCTCGACGTCGGCGCCGCCCGTCGAGCCGTAACCGCGGCGCGTGGGCACGATCACGACGAACCCCTTGCGCACGAGCCAGCGCGACTGCTCGCTGTAGCGCCAGCGCGGCACCTGCGCGCGCTCGACCGGCGTGCCGGCGCGGCCGTGGCTGATGATCGCAAACGGAAACGGCCCGTCGCCGTCGGGCTTGAACAGGGTGGCGACCATGTGCTCCCCCGTTTCCGCGCCGTTCACGCGCACGGGGATGTCGATGACCGTTTCGTTGATGTCGGCGGCGAACGGCGGCCCGCCCTGCGCCCACGCGCCCGTGCAGGCAATCAACGCGAAAATCCAGACGGGCGCGCGCATCAATCCACCACGAAGAATTTCGCGCCGCTGCGCGTGAAATTGCGGTGGCGCTCGGCGGCGTCCGCGACCTGGAAGCTCATGCCCGGCGTCAGCGTAAATTTGCGGCCGTCCTCGAGTTCGATTTCGAGCTCCCCCTCCACGCAGAAGAACACGTGCCCCTTGGAACACCAATAGCCCGTCAAATAGCCGGGCGTGTATTCCATCATGCGCACGCGCACGTCGCCGCATTGCTGCGTGCGCCAGTAGGAGGTGCCGGTCGCGCCGGGATGCTCGGTGCGCTCGATTTTCGACCAGTCGGTGACGCCGAATGGAAAGCCGGACAAATGCATGGTTCAAGCTCGGTAAATGTTGCCTATAATTATGCACCTTGCGCGCTCGACCGCCGCGGGCTTCTTTGCGATACTTGCCGCATAGAATACAAGGGAGGAGATTCATGCGTAACCGCTATTTTATTGCGCTCGCCGCCGCCTTCATCGCGGCTACGGCGAGTGCGCAACCCTATGCTTACGTGCCCAACGAAAAATCCGGCACGGTCTCCGTCATCGACACCGCAACCGACCGCGTCACCGGAGAAATCAAGGCGGGCGAGCGGCCGCGCGGCATCGCGGCGAGCCCCGACGGCAAATTTCTATACGTCAGCGACCAGCCGCAGCGCGCACTGAACGTGATCGACGTCGCGAAAAAATCCATCGTCGCCAAGATCGAGCTCGGCGAGTCGCCGGAAGGCGTGGGCATCTCGTCCGACGGCAAATGGGTGGTCGTCGCGGTCGAGGAGAGCAACAGCGTCGCGTTTATCGATACGGCGACCAACAAGTTGACGCTTAATCTCAAGGTAAAAGGCAAGAACCCCGAGCACGCCGTGTTCAGCCCCGACGTGAAATGGCTGTACGTGAGCGCCGAGGAAGGCGACGTCGTCGACGTAATCGACGCGCGCACGCAAAAGCAGTTGACGTCGATCACGCTCGGCCAGCGCCCGCGCGGCATCGGCTTCCTGCCCGACTCGAGCCGTGCGTACGTCGCCGCCGAAGAAGCCCACATGGTCTACTCGATCGATACCGCGAAGCAAACGGTGCTGAAGACCATCAAGGCGGGCCAGCGCTCGAACGGCGTCGCGGTGCGGCCCGACGGCAAGCGCGTGTTCATTTCCAACGGCGCCGACGGCACCGTCTCGGTGATCGACACCGCGAACGACGCTGTCATCGCGACCGTCCCCGTGGGGCGCCGCCCGTGGAACATGGCGGTAACGCCGGACGGCAAAAAACTTTACGTCGCCAACGGCCGCTCGAACTCGGTGTCGGTCATCGACACGGAAACCAACCAGAAAATAACCGACATCACGGTCGGCGAACTGCCGTGGGGTGTAGTTATCCGGTAGGCTGCGCGATACCGGCGAGGCTAACCGGAGCTTGCCTGCCGCGCGTACCACATGCGCTGCACGACACCGTCGCGGTCGACGAATCCGTGCTTCAACGCCGCTGCGATGTGAAGCGCGATCAGAGCGATGAAGATTACGACCGTCGCGAGATGCACCTGGCTGCACAAATCCTTCAGCGCCGGCGCATCCCAACCCCATTGCGGCAGCTTCATGCCGAAATACAGTATCGGGTACTTGGTGAACGAAGAGCCGAGATAGCCCGACACCGGCATCACGATCATGCACACGTAGAGCAGCACGTGATTCGCGGTGGCGGCGACGCGCGCCCATTTCGGCATCGTGAGCGGCAGCGGCGGCGCGCGATGCAGGAGCCGCCACGCCACGCGTGCGAGGATCAGCACGGCGAGCGTAATGCCGATCGACTTGTGCACGTTGAACCAGCCCGCGCGCACGCCGGGCGGGCTTTTCGGGATCGTGAGCATCCACAGGCCCAGCGTGATCTGCGCAATCACGCAGACGCCGATCAGCCAGTGCAGGACGACCGCGGTGCGCGTGTAGACGGGCGATTGCGTTGTCACGATATGGCGCCCGTTACTTCTTCTCTCCGGCCATCACGTACGCCCACAGCGCCTCGATTTCATCGCCGTTGAACAGCCCGCCCCACGGCGGCATGCTGTTCTTGCCGTTCGTCACCGAGTTCAGAAAGCGGTTTTTCTGATCGGGCGGAAACGTGCGCAGGTCGAACGCGCCCTGCGGGTCCGCCATGCGCGGGCCGTGGCACGGCGCGCAGTTTTGCGAGTACATCGTCGCGCCCTGTTTGATCTTGTCGGACGCGAAGTTTTCCTGCGCGCCGGCGTTGGCACAAGCGAGCGTCATCATGCAACCGAGTATCATCTTGCGCATTGCGTTGCGTCCATTATTCCGGCATCAGTGCAAAGGTCCATACCGCGCCGCCGAGCGGAATGTCCGGCAGGCCGCGCCGCTGCGAGGTTGTGCCGCCGCTGCCCGACAGGATCGTCACGTACTGGCGGCCGTTGCTGGTCCACGTAACAGGCTGCGCGTTGACGCCCGAAGTCGTTCTGAACTGCCAGAGCTGCGCGCCGGTGTCGGCATCCAATGCGATCACCTCTCCGCTGTGCTTGCCCGTAAACAGGAGACCGCCGCCCGTGACAAGCACCGCAGATCCGGGCAACTCGCCCATGAGCGGCGTTTTCCATTTCGGTTTCGCCGTCAACGGATCGATGGCCTGGATGTAGCCGCCGACGGTCTCGGGCGTGACCGGCGAATAGGTCGCTTCCACGGCCTGATAGCGGAAACCCGGCTTGAAGGGCTCGATCGGGATCAACTTGTAATTAGAATAGCCCTCGTTGGTCGAGGCATAAAGCAATCCGGTGTTCGGGTTGAACGCCGCATGCATCCAGTTCTTGCCGCCGCGGATGCTGGGATAGAGCTGTATCTGCTCGCCCGCGCGCAGGCGCTTCGAATCTTCGGATTCGACCGGCCGGCCGGTCTTCATATCGACGTGCGTCGCCCAGTTGATCCTGGTGAACGGCTTCGCGGACAGCAGCTCGCCCGTAGCCCGATCGAGCACGTACAGGAAACCGTTGCGGTTCATCTGCATCGCGACCTTGCGCATCTTGCCGTCGACCATGACGTCGGCAAGGATAATTTCCCACACCGCATCCCAGTCGTAGATGTCGTTGGGCGTCGTCTGGTAATGCCACACGATTTCGCCGGTCTTCGGCCTCACGGCAATGATCGATGCCGCGTACAGATTGTCGCCTTTGCGTTTCTCCGGATTGTAGGGCGCGGCGTTGCCCGTGCCCCAGTACATGAGATCGAGTTCCGGATCGTACGAGCCGGTGATCCACGTGCTGGCGCCGCCATGCAAATACGATTCGGACGGAATCCACGTTTCGTGCCCTTTCTCGCCGGGCCCCGGCACGGTGTAACGCCGCCACAAATGCGCGCCGGTGTCGGGGTCCCAGCCGTCGAGGAAGCAGCGCGCGCCGAATTCCGCGCCCGAGCAGCCGGTCACCGCCACGCCGTTTGCGATCAACGGCGCGAGCGTCAGCGAATAGCCTTGCGTCCAGTCCTCGACTTTTTGCCGCCACAGCAACTGGCCGCTTTTCTGGTCGAGCGCGATCACGTAGGCGTCGATCGTCGTGCGGATGATTTTGCCGTGGTAGAGCGCAACGCCTTTGTTCGAAACACCGCAGCACACCACGCGCGGCGTGTCGGACGGAAATTCCACCGCGGTGCGCCACAACCGTTTGCCGGTCACCGCGTCGATGGCGACCGTCCACTTGGCGTCGCTCACGTACATCACGCCGTCCTGGATCATCGGCTGCGCCTGCTCGCCGAAATCGTTCTCCATCGACAGGCTCCACACCGGCACCAGCCGCTTGACGTTCGTCTTGTTGATTTGCGCGAGCGGGCTGTAGCGGTTCTGCGCATAGCCCATGCCGTACGTCAAAACGTTGTCGGTGTTCCTGCCGTCGTTCGCCAGATCGTAATTGCCCGGCCCGAGCGCGCAACCTGCGAGCGCCAGCATTGCGATCACGACCATGCTTGTCTTGTTCATCGCTCTTTCTCCCTGGTTCCTGCTGCCTACTGGTCCATCACCGCGAACACCCACACCGAGCCGCCGCGCGGAACGTTTTTGAGCTGCTCGCCCATGCGCACGACGTTCACGCCGCCGAGACCGGACTGGATCGCGACGTATTGTTTCCCCTTGTGCGTGAACGTGATCGGCTGCGCATTGATGCCGGAACTCGTCTGGAACTGCCACAGCGTCTTGCCGGTGTCGATGTCGAGCGCGATGAATTCGCCCGTTTCCTTGCCCGTGAAGAGCAGGCCGCCGGCGGTCGCGAGCACCGCGGAATAATGCGGGATGTCCATGATCGGCACGCGCCACTTGTGCTTGCCGGTCAGCGGCTCGATCGCATCGACATGCGCGATCGGCGAGCCAGCCTCGCGCGGCGCAGGCAGATTCTGCAGACCTACATAACGCTGACCCACCTTGTATTCGACCGGCTCGAATTTCACGAGCCGCGAGTTGTGCATCGTGTTCGCGTAGAGGAGTCCCGTCTCCGGATTGAACGCCGCGTGCGCCCAGTTCTTGCCGCCCCACTGGCCGGGCCACAATTCGATCTGCTCGCCGGCGCGGACTTTCTTCGCAACCTCCGATTCCACCGGACGCCCCGTCTTCATGTCGACGTGCGTGGCCCAATTGACTTTCTCGAACGGCTCGGCCGACAGCAGCTCGCCGTTGGTGCGGTCGATCACGTAGAGAAATCCGCCGCGCGAAAAATGCATCGTGACCTTGCGCTTCACGCCCTTGACGTCGATGTCGGCGAGGATCCATTCCCACACCGCGTCGAGATCGAACATTTCGTTCGGCACGAGCTGGCGGTGCCAGACAATCTCGCCGGTCTTCGGCCGTATCGCCAGCACGGAAGCCGTATACAGGTTGTCGCCGGGCCGCCCGCCCGGCGCCCACGGTCCTGCGTTGCCGATACCCCAGTACACGAGGTCGAGTTCGGGATCGTACGAGCCGGTGATCCACGTCGAGCCGCCGCCGTGCAGGTACGCATCGCCGGCCGGCCACGTTTCGCTGCCCTTCTCGCCCGGCGCGGGTATCGTGTAGAGACGCCACAATTGCTTGCCGGTTTCAGGATCGAGCCCGTCGAGAAACCCGCGCACGCCGAACTCCGCCCCGGAAATGCCGGTGATCAACACGCCGTTCGCGACCATTGGCGCCGACGTGATCGAGAAACCTTCCTTCCATTCGGCGATCTTCGATTTCCAGATCTGCTGGCCGGTTTTCTGGTCGAGCGCGACGACGTGCGCATCGAGCGTGCCGCGATAGACCTTGCCGTTATAGACCGCCGGCCCCTTATTGGAGATGCCGCAGCACACGACGCGCGGCGTCGCGGGGTCCCAGTCGACCGGCGTGCGCCACAGCTGCTTGCCGGTGGCGACATCGATGGCGACGGTGTATTCGGCATCGGTCACGAACATGACGCCGTCGTACACGAGCGGCTGTCCCTGCTCGCCGTAATTGCTGCCGAGCGACGTGCTCCACACCGGCACCAGGCGCTTGACCGTGTTCCTGTTGATCTCCTTCAGCGTGCTGTAGCGGTTCTGGTTGTAACCCATGCCGTACGTGAGCACGTTATCGGTGCTGCCGCCTTTGCCGTCGCGCACGAGATCCTGCAGCGATTGCGCGTACAGGGATGCATGCGACAGCGCGAGCAGCGCGAAGGCGCCGAGTAGTTTTTTCATGGGTTCTCCTCGCTGGATGCGGGTGCTTCAGTTGTCGAACAACGCGAACGTCCACACCGACCCGCCGACCGGCACGTTTTTCAGGCCCTCGCGATTGCGCGTGCCGTACAGGCCGCCGAGCCCTGACAGCACCGTGACGTACTGCTTGCCCTTGTGCGTCCACGTCACCGGCATCGCGTTGATGCCCGAGCTCGTGCGGAATTCCCACAGCGTTTGCCCGGTGTCCGCGTCGAGCGCGAAAAATTCGCCGGTGTGCCTGCCGCTGAACAGGAGCCCGCCGCCCGTCGCGAGCATCGCCGACGCAATCTGGTAGTCGCGCACCGGCACGCGCCACTTTGCCTGCGCGGTCAGCGGATCGATCGCCTCGATGTGACCCACGACATCGCCGGGATTTACGACCGGATAACTGTTCTCGACGCCCACGTAGCGCACCCCGGGCTTGAACGGCGCAAGCTCGGTGAGTCGCACCGTCGAATAACCGTGATTGGTATTGGCATACAGCAGTCCCGTATCCGGATTGAACGCCGCATGCGGCCAATTTTTGGCGCCGCGGACACTCGGCCACAATTCGAACGGTTCGCCCGCGCGATATTTCCTGGCGCCTTCGGATTCGACCGGCCGGCCGGTTTTCATGTCGACGTGCGTCGCCCAGCTGATCTGGCCGAACGCCTTCGCGGAAATCAACTGCCCGTTGGTGCGGTCGAGCACGTAGAGAAAGCCGTTGCGGTTCATCTGCATCGCGACTTTGCGCTTCTGCCCGTCGACCATGATGTCGGCGAGGATGATTTCCCACACGGCGTCCCAATCGTAGATGTCGTTGGGCGTTGCCTGGTAATGCCACGCGATCTCGCCGGTCTTTGGCCGCACCGCGAGAATCGATGCGACGTAAAGATTGTCGCCTTTGCGCACGCTGGGATTCCACGGCCCGCCGTTGCCGGTGCCCCAGTACATGAGATCGAGATCGGGATCGTACGAGCCCGTGACCCAGGTGCTGCCGCCGCCGTGCTCGTACGCGGCGCGCGGCTCCCACGTGTCGTGGCCTTTGTCTTCGGGGCCGGCCGTCGTATAGCGGCGCCACAGATGTTTGCCCGTATCCGGATCCCAGCCGTCGAGAAAGCCTCGGATGCCGAACTCCGCCCCCGAGATGCCGGTCACCAGCACGCCATTGGCGATCAACGGCGCGACAGTCTGCGAATATCCTTCAGTCCATTCGGCGGCTTTCTGCCGCCACACTTCCTTGCCGGTTTTCTGATCGAGCGCGACAACATAGGCATTCAACGTCGTGCGGAAAACTTTACCGTTGTAAACGGCGACACCCTTGTTCGACACGCCGCAGCACACCACGCGCGGCGTTTCGGGCGGGAAGTCCACCGCGGTGCGCCACAACTGGCGGCCGCTCAGGGCGTCGATTGCGACCGTCCACTTCGCGTTGCTTACGTACATCACCCCGTTGAGCACGATCGGCTGCGCCTGCTCGCCGAATTCGTTCTCGAGTCCGGCAGTCCACACGGGCACGAGTTTTTTCACGTTCGTTTTATTGATCTGCGCGAGCGGGCTGTAGCGGTTCTGCGCGTAACCCATGCCGTAGGTCAGCACATTGTCGGGATTCTTGCCGTCGTTCTTCAGGTCGTCGAGCGTCTGCGCCGAGACCGCGCCGCAAAGCAGAATCGACGCGAGCGAAATTAGCGGTATGCCGTATTTCATGAACCCCTCCCGGTGGTGGCCGCGGACTGCGCCGCGTGCGGACCTGCCAGACAAACCGCAGGTCCGTAAAATCTTAACAGTTACGCGCGCGGTGCGCCATGCCGCAACGCCGTGTCAGACGTTCCACCGCGGCAGCAGGCGCAGCGCATTGCCGCGCTCGATTGCCGCCAGGTCGGCCGCGGTAAAACCGTACGCGGCCAGGCCCTCGACCTCCTCCGCACCCGGCCGGAACGGAAAATCCGTGCCGAACAGCACCTGCGAAAGCGGCGCGACCTTGAGCAGCGCCGCGAGCGCACCGGCTTGATTCGCCTGCGCGGTTTCATAGTAGAACTTGCGGACCTCGTGCTCGAGCCCGTTGGGCAGAACCTTCGCGCGCTCCGGCGCCTGCAGGCTTGCTTCCTGGCGCGTGAACCGGCTGTAGATGAAAGGCATCACGCCGCCGCCGTGCGAGAAAATCCAGCGGATGTCGGGAAAGCGCGCGGCCGCACCGGAAAAAAGCAGGCTCGCAATCGCGCGCGTGGTGTCGGCCGTGTATTCGATCGCCGAGCTCGATATCCATTGTGCTACCGGGTTGCCGCAGCAGGTGAGCGGATGCGTGTAAACGATCGCCTTGCGCCGGTTCAGTTCTTCGAGCACCGGCCAGAACGCAGGATCGCCCGGATATCTGTCGCCGAAACTCGTCATCAGCGCAAAGCCGTCAGCCTTGAGGACGTCGGCCGCGTATTCTATTTCGCGCAGGCTGCCGTCGATGTCGGGCAGCGCGAGCGAGGCGAAGATACCGTAACGGCCGGGATAATCGCGCGCGAGCTTTGCCGCGTAGTCGTTGGTGTCACGGGCCAGCCGGCGCGCCAGCGCTACGTCGTTAAACCACACGCCATCGGGGATGATCGACGTGATCGAGGTTGCGATGCCGTTCCTGTCCATGTCCTCGAGCGACTTGGCGGGCGTCCACACCGGCGGTTTGCCGCCGCCCCGCTGCCGCGGAATCGCCGCGAGGTAACCCGGCGGAATGAGATGGTGATGCACGTCGATGCGGTGCGGCTGCCCGCCGACCCGCACGGGCGCCGCGGATTCGGTGGCGCAGCCGGGTATCAGCGTGCCGGCGCCGAATGCGGCAAGTCCGGCGAGAAACGTGCGCCGCGGAATGCCGGGCAGCGGGGTCTCGATGAAGCTGCCGGACGCGTCACGTATATCACCTGGGAATTTCATCGCTCTCCTCTGCCGGCCGCCGGCTGTTCGAATTATCGCTGAAGAATACCGCATGCTTGCCGCGACGCCTAGCTGCATGCAACGCATCGTGCTACGCTTTGCGTCCCGCGACCGCCAGAGTCGCCGTGAGGAGGCCCCATGCGATTTTTGCTGCTCACCGGTTTGTTCGCGGGCGCTGCGCTCACGGCGACCGCCCAGCAATATCCGGCGCGGCCGGTGCGCGTTTATATTCCATTTACCGCCGGCAGCGCCGCCGACATCATCATGCGCGCGCTGGAACCGCAGATGCGCGAAAAGCTGGGACAGTCTTTCATCATCGACAATCGCGGCGGCGCCGGCGGCAACATCGCGGCGGAGCTGACGGCGAAGAGCCCCGCCGACGGCTACACCGTCATGATGGGAACGATAGGCACGCACGCGATAAATTTGAGCCTGTATTCGAAACTGCCTTATCACCCGCAGCGCGATTTCGCGCCGATCGCGCTGGTCGGCGAAAGCCCGAACATACTCGTGATCAACCCGTACGTGCCGGCGAAATCGATCAGGGAACTGATCGCGCTCGGCAAGGCGAAGCCCGGCGCGCTGAATTACGGCTCTTCGGGCGCGGGCACGTCGGTCCATCTGTCGGCGGAGTTGTTCAGCACCATGGCCGGCATAAAAATGGTCCACGTGCCGTACAAAGGCGCGACCGAGGCGCTGACCGCGCTGCTCTCCGGCCAGCTCGATCTCATGTTCGCGAGCCTGTCGTCCGCGATCCCGCTCGTCAAGGCGGGCCGGTTGCGTGCATTTGCCGTGACGGGCGCGCAACGCTCAGCGTCGATCCCCGAAATGCCGACGATGTCCGAAGCGGCATTGCCGGGTTACGCGGCGACCGCGTGGTACGGTCTGCTCGGCCCCGCCGGCATGCCGCCCGCAACCGTCACCGCGCTGAGCAGCGCCGCACTCGGCGCGCTGCAGACGCAGGAAGTAAAAGACCGGCTGTTCGCCTCGGGCGTGGACGTTCGCCCGCTGCCGCCCGATGAGTTCGCGCGCCTGATCGACAGCGAAATCAAAAAGTGGGCGCAGGTCGTCAAGGCGTCCGGCGCACGAGCGGATTGAGGTTTGAAGGTGAAGGGTGAAGGAGAGCACGTGAAAAATATTTTTGTTCCCTTGCTTGCCGCGCTGCTGGGCAGTGCGCCTGGCGTGCACGCACAACAATATCCAGGCAAACCCATCCGCCTCGTCGTCGGTTTTGCCGCGGGCGGCCCGAGCGACGTGGCGGCGCGCACCATCGCGCAAAAGCTCACCGAGAAATGGGGCCAGCAGGTGATCGTCGACATCCGGCCGGGCGCGGGCGGCAATATCGCGACCGAAATCGTCGCCAAAGCACCGGCCGACGGCTACACGCTGCTCGAACCTGCATTCGCGCACGCCGTGAATCCCTTCCTTTATTCGAAGCTGCCGTTCGACGCGGTGAAGGACTTTGCGCCCGTCCTGCTCTTCGCGTCGATCGCCAATGTGCTCGTCGTGCATCCATCGATCCCCGCGAATTCGGTAAAGGAACTTATCTCGTTTGCGAAAGCGCATCCCGGCCAGCTCACGGCCGGGTCTTCGGGCAACGGCACGGCTTCGCACCTCGCGATCGAACTCCTGAACATGATGGGCGGCATCAAGACCACGCACATCCCGTACAAAGGACTCGCGCCGGCGCATACCGACCTCATGGGCGGCCAGATCACGATGCTGTTTGACGGCATCGTCACGGGCATGCCGGCGGTGAACGCGGGACGGCTGCGCGCGCTCGCCGTAACGACGGCCAGGCGCTGGAAGGGCACTCCGGATATTCCGACGATGGCGGAATCGGGACTCGCCGGCTTCGAAGTGAACTCGTGGTACGGACTGCTGGCACCCGCCGGCACGCCGCGCGAGATCATTCTTCGCCTGAATTCCGAAGTATCGCGCGCGCTGCGCGAACCGGACGCGCGCGAACGGCTCTACTCGATCGGCGCGGAACCCATGGACAACACGCCCGAAGAATTCGCCGCTTACATCAATGCCGAAATGGCCAAGTGGTCGAAGGTGGTGAAGACCGCAGGGATACGCGCCGACTAGGCGGCCTTTATCGTTTGGTCAGCGTCATTCGTCGGCCGTCGGTTGCGATGCTCACGCGGCTTAGAAAACTGGCGCCAATCAGGACCGGCATTTCGGATTCGCTCACTACGGCGCGCACTTGCGGGAGCGTCAGGCGGCCGACCGTCACCGCATTGAGCGTCACGGCATAGCCCGAAGTCACGCCGTTCGCGGTATTCATCTGGACGCGCCGGCCGTTCAAATAGGCGATGCCCATCTGCTGCGCGGTGCGCGAACTCATGGATACCGCGGTGGCGCCCGTGTCGACAAGTCCGCGCACCGTGACTCCGTTGATGGTGACCGGCGCGCTATACTGGCCGCGCGTATCGGCCTCCAACACCATCGCTTCCACCACTTCGCCCGCCACCCTGTTGCAACTGTTCTCATAACACTCGGGCCCCCGCCGCATGCGCTCGACGCGTGCCGTCCGCTCCATCCATTGCTGCGAGGCTTCGTCGCCGCCGCGCGCGGCCTTGCCGTACCAATACGCCGCCTTGTCGGAACATGGCGATACCAGATAACCGGTCTCATAGGCGATCGCGAGGTTGCGCTGTTCCATGACGTCGCCCTTGATCGCGAGCTTGCGCATCTTCGCGAATTCCGCGCGGGGTCGCCCGAGCGGGCGTTCGTTATTGACGTCCCCGGCGTCGAAATAAAGCTCGGATCCGCACTCGGCGGCTCGCGTACTCGCCGCATGCAAGGTCGATAGTGCGAGGACTGCCAATGGCAGCAAGTGTCTCATCGAAACAGCGAACATTGCCTGCCCCCCCCTCCACGCGCCTTCAACCGCGCAAACTATAGCATCGCCAGGTTCGCGCCGCGGGAACCATAAAAAAGCCGGGTTGCCCCGGCTTTTTGGCGTGGCATGCGCCGCGCTAAAAACGATAAAGCAGGCTGCCGCTGACCAGGTTGACGTTGACCTTGCCGCTGAAACCGTCGCTCACGCGATAGCGTTCCCACTCGGCGCGCACGCCGATGTTCTTCGTGAAATCGAATTCCGCGCCGGCGCCGTATTTGTAGCTGACCTGGTTCTTGCTCGGCGACGGGTTGGCGAGGGTGGCGGCGGAGCCGGTGCCGTTGAACAAATCGCTCGTCTTCGAAGTCTGCACGCCCACGCGCGCGAGCAGCAGGAACTTGTCCGCAACGACAGGCACGGTGCCTACGGCGTCGAGGTTATAGCCCGCCCTGTTCTTGAGGCTGCCGTGCAAAGTCCCCGCGGGGGCCGTAGTTGCATCGAAGGTGAAATCGCCAAGCCGGAAATAGCCGCCTTCGGCCGCGATATATTTGTTGAACTGGTAACCGAGGAATGCCTTGCCGGCCGTGGCGTTGCTGCTATTCGTGATGGCCGTGGCGGTCGTCCCCGTGCCGTTCAATACCGTGGCGACGCTGCCATTGTCGACGCTCGCGCGCGCCTGGCCGGCGCCGATGCCCAAATACCAGGTTCCGGTGGGTTCGGCCGCCAGCGCAGGCACCGCCGCCATTCCCGCGGCGAGCAGCGCCGATCCCGCTAAAATTTTGCTGAACTGCATATTGTCTCCTTCAGACGGCCCGTGCCGCCACACCAAAGACCGTAGTCTACCCGAAATCAGCGCCGCGGCCCCGTTTTGGCGCCGGCGAGTTCCGCCCGCACGATCGCCGCTCCGGCGGCCAGCGCCTTCAATTTGCCCAGCGCAACCCCGCGCGGCAGCGGCACCATGCCGCAGTTGGTGCACGGATACAGCTTGTCGGGCGCCACGAACTTCAGTGCGGCGCGTATCGTGCGCGCCACGTCGGCCGGCGTTTCGATTTTTTCCGTTGCGACGTCGATCGCGCCGACCATCACGTCCTTGCCTTTCAGGAGGCCGATCAGTTCGAGCGGCACCTTCGAATTGCGGCACTCGAGCGAGACCTGGTCGATGGTCGAGCGCGCGAGCAGCGGAAACGTGCTTTCGTACTGGCGCCATTGCGAACCCAGGGTTTTTTTCCAGTCGACGTTGGCCTTGATGCCGTAGCCGTAGCAGATGTGCACCGCGGTCTTGCATTTGATGCCGTCGGCCGCGCGTTCCAGCGCGTCGATTCCCCAATCCCTGACGTCGTCGCGGTAGGCGTCGACGTTGAACGCGGGCTCGTCGAACTGGATCACGTCCGCGCCGAGCGCCGCCAGTTCGCGCGCTTCCTTGTTGAGGATTTTCGCAAACGCCATCGCAAGCCGCGCGCGGTCCTTGTAATAGCGGTCGGCGAGCGTATCGATGATGGTCATCGGGCCGGGCAGCGTGTACTTGACCGGATGATCGGTCGATGCGCGCAAGAGCCGCACGTCGTCCGTGTGTACCGGGCGCGGACGCGTGACCGGGCCCACGACCTGCGGCACTTTCGCGTCGTAGCGCTTGCGGATGTGCATCGTCACCAGATGCTTGAAGTCGATGCCCTTCAGGTGTTCGAGATAGCCGGTCACGAAATGCCGCCGCGACTGCTCGCCGTCGGTCACGATATCGATGCCGGCAAGCTCCTGATCGCGGATCGCGAGTCGCGTCGCGTCGCGCTTGGCCTCCTCAAGCGCCGCGCCGTCGAGCAGCCACGGCGCCCATAGTTGATTGGGTTGCGCAAGCCACGCGGGCTTGGGCAGGCTGCCGGCGATCGTCGTCTGCAATAACGGCTTGGCCATTCTCTCCTCCCTGGTTGTCCGCGCGTCAGGTGAGCGCGCTGTAAATGCGGCGTGCGGCGGCGAACAATGCGCGATCGCCGTTTGCTTTGCCGATGATTTGGGCGCCGACCGGCAACCCGTGCGGCCCCTTGAATACGGGCATCGTTACCGACGGCACGTGCAGAGTGGTCCAGATCAGGCAGTTGTTCGCATTGCCCGTCGCGTTGAGCCCGACCGGCGCCTCGCCGGTTGCGGACGCGGTAAGCAATACGTCGTGGTTCTCGACGACTGGCGCAAACTCGCGCCGGCACTGCGCGGCGATCGCGCGCGCCTCGCTGTAGCGTTCAAAGCTGCATTCGAGGCCGCTCTTCAGGCGGTTCTCGCGCAGCGTGGTGCTGATCTCGTCCCAGTGATTTTCGATTTCGTACGTGAAATTGCGCGAAAACTCGAAGCTCGATATCGCGAGGTGCGCGTCCATCAGCCGTTCGAAATGCGCCGGCAGTTCGACGTCGCGCACTTCAAATCCCGCGCGCGCGAGTTTTTGCGCCGCGTCCTCGAGGAGCTTCTGCGTATGCGGCTCGACTTGCGGCCATACGTGCGTGCGGCAGAAACCCACGCGCAACGCGCCCGCGTGCGCGGGCACCGGCTGCGGATTGACGCCGAGCAGTACGTCGCGATACAGCGCGATGTCGTCGATCGAGCGCGCGATGAGCCCCAGCGTGTCGAGCGAGCCGGCGGCTTCGCGCACGCCCGAGCACCGCAGGTCGCCCCACGTCGGCCGGAAGCCGAACACGCCGCAGAAGGACGCCGGCCGGATCGTCGAGCCGGTCGTCTGGGTGCCGATCGCGAGCGGTACCATGTGCGAGCCGACCGCGGCGGCCGATCCGCTCGACGAGCCGCCCGGCGTGCGCGCGGGATCGAACGGATTCATCGTTTTGCCCGGAAAGCGGTTGGCGAATTCGGTCGTTACCGTTTTGCCCATCAGGAGTCCGCCCGCCTTGCGCCCGAGCGCAACGCACGCGGCTTCGTTCCGCGGTTGATTGCCTTTGTAGATGGGTGAGCCGTATTCCGTCGGCATGTCCACCGTATCGATGATGTCCTTGATGCCGAAAGGCACGCCGAAGAGCGGCCCGCGCCGGCCGCTTTTGTCGAGCGCAATGGCCTGCCCTATCGCCTGCTCGCGATCGAGATACTGCCACGCCTGCACCTGCGGTTCGCGCAACTGGATATGCTCGAGGCAAGCGCGCACGACCGCTTCGCACGTCGTCTCGCCCGCCTCGATCGCCGCCACGATTTCGGTGGCGGTCAGCTCGTTGAGCCTGGTCGACGCTTTTTTCAGTGCCAGATTCATTCAGAATTCCTTGGAATCGACCGTTGGCGCAACTGCCGCGACCCGCGGGATACAGTGTCCCGGCGCAAGCGTCAATGCCCCTCTTTGCGACATGCCTTTGCGCCGGCTTGGAATGCTGAGTGTAAAACAAAAGGCCCGCCGGTGCGCCCGTGCAATCCCCATGCCGGTGCACTTGCCGACGCCTGCGGGCCCGCTTTGTGATGCATTTCCTATATCAAATTGCGATATATCCGCTAACGTGATGGTTTGGTGTAGCGCCCTCGTAAACCTGCCTGGAGAAGAAAAATTATGGGAATCCCGCATTTTCTCGCGTTGACCTTGTTGCTGGCGGCCGGCGATGCGCTCGCCCAGGCCCAGGATGAAGTGCGCCTCATGTTCGAGCAATATATCCATGCGGAAAACGACCACAATCTCGCCACGGTCGGCCAGGCTTTGCAGGATTCGAAAGACATGCTGTGGGTGGCGCCGCGCGGCGCGCCCGTGTGGGGCCGGGACACGGTCATGCAGGAATTGACGAAGCGGTACCAGGGCACATGGAAGCTTGAGCCCGAAATGCCCGCGCTCAAGGTTACGGTCTACAGCGACAATGTCGCGCGCGTGATCGTGCCGATCAACTACACGCTCGATGCCGGCGGCAACCGCGAACGTTACCTGGTGCAGCAAACCTACGTCAGAACGCCGGTCGGGTGGCGAATCTCGACGATAGTGCCGGCGCCGCTGCCCGCGCCGTAAATTACGCCGGCTGCACGCGGCACCGCCTGACGCAAAACCCCGCTCAGACATTGCGCGCCAGCATCTTCGCGTCCGCCTCTACGACGACTTCATTTTTCTGGTTGCGGCACTCGCCTTTGAGCACGACGAGCCCGCCGCCGTGCCGCGGCTTGTCGATTTTGTCCGCGATCGTCCACGTGGTCGTCAGCGTGTCGCCCGGCCGCACGGGATTCGTGAAGCGGCAATTGTGCTCGAGATAAGCGATGCCGGTGCCCGCGAAAAACGTGCCGACCGGCCCGCCGACCATCGCGCCCGTAAACACGCCGTGCAGCACGCGTCCACCGAACCGCGTCTGCTCGGCAAACTGCTGGTTGATATGCAGCGGGTGGCTGTCGCCGATCAATCCCGCCGCCAACACCAGATGCGCGTCGGTAATCGTCACGGCGGCGCCAAACGTGTCGCCGACTTTGATCTCGTTATAGCCTTTGCCCGGAAATACCGTCATGGACGCTCCACGTTGTTCAGGTTGCAGTCATTGATAATGGTTTGGCCGCCATCAGATAAAACAGCACGACGATGCCCGCGAAGGCCGGCACGCCGAGCGCGAACCAGATTTTGAACCGCCGGTGAAACGAATCGGGCAGCGCATCGATCGACGCCGCCGCGCGCGCCTCCCGCCACAACCGGACCTGAATCGCGACCACCGGCAGCCAGCATGCGCCGACCAGCATGAAAAGCGCAATGGCGGCGAGCGCCCACGGACTCGTGAGCGGCCAGCCGAGCACGCGCATCAGCACCCATCCGCTCACGGCCTGAAACACGACCGCGGGCGCGGTCAGCCACGCATCGGCGATCACCGTGAGCCGCAACACCGAGCGCAACACGGCGATTTCCCCGCGGCGCAGCGCGCTGCGGCAACCGAACCAGCAGAAGAACGCGATGCCGAGCCCGGTGCCGAACAAAACCGTTGCGCTCAAAATGTGCGCGGTCTTCCATAACAGGAACCCGCCGGTCACGCCGCGCCCTCTCTCACGACCGTCGCGATTTTCCAGCGCTTGAATTCGTCCTCGAAGTCGGACAGCGCGAGAAATCCCATGCACGGGAAGGCGCCGCGGGTCGCGATCTCGCCGCGCACCAGCTTCTGCGCGAGCAGGATCGCCGCCATGCACGGTATCTCGGGGCCGTGATTGGCGTCGGCGGTCAACTGCCATTCGATGCGCGCGCGGCTGCCGTCTTCGCGCGTGCCGATGATGCTCACCAGCATGCCGCCGCGCTCGCTGCCGAACCAGTTGAGCGCGGTCGCCAGCCGGCTCAGCGCAAGCACCCATCTCTCGAGCGGCACGGTGACGTCGCGGCGGCGCAGCGCGGCCGCGCACCACAATCCGAGATGCTGGATGCCCAGTTCGAGCGCGGCGCGAAACTGGACCGTCGCGACGCCGGGATAGCGCACGGGCAACAGGGCGAGATCGGGCACGTCGCACGCCGCCGCCCACCGCGCGCGCAATCCTTCGATATGGACGCGCTGCAATTCCTGCCAGCCGTACGCATCGACCCACGCACCTTCCGCGAGCCACTTGAACGGCTTGCCCGCGTAACTCACCACACCCGCCAGCGTCGCCGCGCCGCGCGGTCCGCGCTGGCCGGGCGCGATGACCGTACGGATCTCATTGACCTGCGCGAGACGCCGCGCGACGTTGTCGATCACCGCCGACGAGAGCGCGGGCAGCGTGCTCGCCCCGGAGACCGCGAGCACGCCGGCGGCGCGCGCGGGTGCGTTCATGCGCTCGGCGAAGTTCGCGACGAAATCGCGGCCGTCGGCAAGATCGATATAATGCGCGCCGGCGCCGATTGCCGCCCCGGCGACGTGATAGCCCTGGCCCTGGAACGGTCCCGCGCAATGTACGACGAGAGACGGCGACAGATCGTGCAGCGCCGTCGCGAAGTTGCGCGCCGCAAGATCGATGCGCGCGCGGCCGATGCCGGCGTCGAGGCCCGCGGCGCGCTGACCGCGGTCGGGATCGCGGCCGGCCGCTATGACTTCGGCATCGCCGCGGGCAGCGAGCGCGCGGCAGATCCGGGCGCCGAAATTGCCGTAACCGCCGAGTACGACTATGCGCATGCCGTGTTCCGGCTACAAGAGTTGCGGTATTTTACAGATTAGTCCCGCCGTCGCTCGCCTTGTGCGGTCCGCCATGCCCACTTAGACTAGCCGTTCACCAATTCTCCGACGGATTCCTGCCATGCGCGCCTTCGCCCCACACGACCGGCGATTGATCCGGATGACGCGAGCATGCGCAATTGCCGTCGTCGCGGTCCATGGTGGCGCCGCAATCGCGGCTTACCCGGACCGGCCGATACGCTACATCGTGCCGTCGGCCGCGGGCGGCGGCGCCGACGCGCTGGCGCGCATACTCGCGGGAGAGCTCACGAAGCAGATGGGCCAACAGGTCGTCGTCGACAACCGCGCGGGCGCGAGCGGTGCCATCGGCATGGACATGCTGGTGCGCGCGAATCCCGACGGCTACACGATCGGCTACGGCAACACGCCGCTGCTCGCGATCAACAAGAGCCTGCTCGCGACCTGGCCCTACGAAGCGGGACGCAATCTGCAGCCGGTCGCGCGCCTCACCAATTCGCAGAACCTGCTCGCGATCACGCTGTCGCTGCCGGTCAAATCGGTGCGCGAACTCATCGATTACGCAAAAAACAATCCGGACAAGCTCGCGTACGCATCACCCGGCAACGGCACCACGATTCACCTCTCCGCCGAGCTCTTCAAGCAGATGGCCGGCTTACGCATGGTGCACATTCCGTACAAAGCGATCACCGTCGCGCACACGGAGTTGATCGCGGGCCAGGTCCAATTGATATTCGACAACCTCACGTCGATCACTACGCTCGTGAAGGCCGGGCGCCTGCGCGGACTCGCCGTGACCGGCACCACGCGCGCCGCCCCCTTCCCCGAACTGCCGACGATCGCCGAAGCCGGTCTGCCCGGATACAACGTCACCGTGTGGACCGGCGTTATCGCCCCGCTCGGCGTGCCGCCCGCGATCGTCGCGAAACTCAACGCTGAAATCAACAAGGCGTGCTCGTCGCCCACGCTGCTGGAAAAATTCGCGACCTTCGGCAACAGCTGCCTCGGCAGCACGCCGGCCGAATTTTCCGACCTCATCAAAAAAGAAACCGTGAAGTGGGCGGAAGTCGTGAAAATATCCGGCGCGAAGGCGGATTAGCAAGAACGACGAAAAAAGTTCCGTCGTTCCCGCGCAAGCAGGAACCCAGGGAAACCACAAACCTCTGGATGCCCGCCTGCGCGAGCATGACGATTAAATTACGCCGGCGCGGTCAGTTCGCTGATGTTCGCCAGTTTCGCGCCGATTTCGCGCAGCACCACTTCCGGCCGTTGATCGCATTCTTCGGCAGTCCGCAATTCCGGCGGCTTCAATTGCGCTTCAATATAGGCACCGAGCCGCCGCGAACGCGCGACTACGCGCGTGCCGAACAGGCGGCGCTCGCGGTCGTAGCGCGCGAGTGCGGCAAACAAATCACCGGGCGCGCCGGCGATGCACTGCGCGAGACATTGCGCGTCGAGTGCGGCTTTCGTCACGCCCATGCCTACATGCGGCCGTGCGACGAACGCCGCATCGCCGAGGAGCGCTACGCGCCCGACCGTCATGCGCGGCGATTCGAGATCGAAGATCGCCTGGAAAAAGGGTTGTGGCGCGCGTTCGACGATTTCACAGATCTGCGGTGCCAACAGCGCCTTCGCCTGCGCGCGCATTTCGGCGATCACCTTTCGCGTAATCAGCGGCGGCGGAATCGATACTCCATGGCAATGCCCGGTCGCGTCTGTCGCAAGCCGCGGCAATTCGGTATTGAAATCGACCGGCCGGTACCATACGAAGTTGTAGCTGCGACGGCCCGGCCGCACGTCGTTGTCGCGTCCCGGCACCGGGTAGGCGAGCATCATTTCGCCTACGGGCAGGCCGAACGCGTAGCGCTCGAAAATCGCCGCGTGAGTTTCCGCCGAGACTGCGGACTCATCGACCACACCGCGCCAGGCGATATAGCCCGCGTATTTTGGCTGCGCCTCCGGCAAGACCCGCGCGCGCACGCTTGAACGTATGCCGTCCGCCGCGATAAGCAAATCACCGCGCGCGGTGCTGCCGTCGTCAAATATCGCCGTGATGCCGTCTGCATCTTCCTCGACGCGTTCGAGATTCATGCCGAAGTGATATTGCGCGACCGGCAATAGATCCTTCAACGGCCGGTAGATGCGCGCCCACGCGGTCATCATCTGCGACAACGCGACTTCGTGCAGCACCTTGCCTGAGTGATCGAGACAAATACGCTGGCGGACTTCGACGCCGATCGACGCATCGATCGCGATGCCGAGCCGCCGCATCACGGAAAAAAGCTCGTCGTGCGTGCCGATGCCGGCGCCGCGCGTCGCCAGATCGTCGGCGACGCGCTCGAACACTTCAACGTGCCAGCCGATCGCCTGCAAAAGATTGGCGGCAAACAGGCCGCCAAGCGAACCGCCAATCACGAGCGCACGCTGCTGTTTACTCATCGCGTTATGATAGCGGCAATTCAAAATTGACGGACGGGAACATGGACGTATGGCACGGCGCCAACGATGCAGCATGGGACAAAGCGCAGGAAGAACTATTTGCAGCCGGCGTGACCGACGGCCTGCCCGTCACGCCGCCGACGCGCGAACGCGTCGACGCAATGCTCGAGCACTGCGGCTTCGACGGCGCCGAAGCCGTGACGACGTTGCCGCCCGCGTTCGAAGAAGCGACCTGGCGCGACATTGCAATCAACGCGGTGATGGCGGGTTGCCTGCCGGCTTATCTGCCGGTCGTCGGCGCCGCGGTCGACGCGCTCGCCGCGCCCGAATTCAATTTGATCGGCGTGGCGACCACCACCGGTTCCGCCTGGCCCATCGTCATCGTCAACGGCCCCATCGTCGCCGAGCTCGGCATGAACGCTGAGGGCAATGCGCTAGGGCCGGGCAATCGCGCCAACGCGGCGATCGGCCGGGCAGTGAACCTCGCGCTGCGTAACATCGGCGGCGCCAAGCCCGGCGAACTCGACATGGCGACTCTCGGTCAGCCCGCGAAATACACGTGCTGCTTCGCGGAAAACGAAGCGGCAAGCCCGTGGC
>Ga0265314_10000923_pt1 | contig 34627 bp, 27 predicted proteins | sample 4126metaG_FD_203106 | JGI IMG/M metagenome (GOLD analysis project Ga0265314, IMG submission 203106) | Rhizosphere microbial communities from Carex aquatilis grown in University of Washington, Seatle, WA, United States - 4-1-26 metaG | ecosystem: Host-associated > Plants > Roots > Rhizosphere >...
AGCACGAGTGCATGATTCTAACGCTGAAAACCGTGGTTCTGGCGCTGCTGTTGCTGATGCCGCTGGCGCTGCGTTCGCAAACCAATGTATCGATGGGCGGTTTGCGTGGCGAGGTCAAGGATCCGACGGGTGCGGTCGTGCCCGGTGCGCAGGTAACTCTTGCAGGCAGAACCCAGGTTCATCAAACGGAGACACACGCCGACGGCCGCTTTATGATTCGCACTTCAGCCGGCTTATACACGCTGAAGGTGACGGCGAAGGGCTTTACCACGCTAAGAACAGGAATCGAGCTGTCGCAGGGCAAGATCAAGGAGATGAGCATACCGCTTGAGATCGCGGCAGATCGCCAGTCGGTAACGGTGATGGCCAGCGTGAAGAGCGTTGGCATCAATCCTGACCAGAACACCAGCGCAATGGTATTTCGCGGGAAAGACCTGAACGCGTTATCCGACGATCCCAATCAGCTACAGAGCGAGCTTCAGCAATTGGCTGGAGCGGTTGCTGGACCGAATGGCGGCCAGATTTACGTTGACGGTTTTGCCGGTGGCCGGCTTCCTCCAAAATCGTCGATCCTGGAGATTCGCGTTAACCAGAATCCCTTCTCGTCGGAGTACGACAAGATTGGTTACGGCCGCGTTGAGATCATTACCAAGCCCGGATCTCAGAAGTTTCACGGCACGTTGTCTGGTTACGGCAATTCCTCTGACTTGAATTCAGGCAACCCTTTGTTGACTGCGCAAGCTGACTATTACCTGTATTCCTATTCAGGAGATTTGAGCGGGCCGCTGAGCAAGAACGCGGCTTTCACGGTAAGCGCCTACAAGCTGGTAAAGCAGAACGAGAACATTGTCAGCGCAGTAAATCCGCAAGATACGTCAGCGAGAGTTTCGCAGGCAGTTCCCAATCCTTCCAACCTGATCGTGGTGAATCCGCGCATCGACGTGCAGGCAGGCAAGCATACGCTTTCGTTCCGCGACTACTACTACAAAGCCGAACAGAACGGCGCTGAGGTGGGCGCTTTAAGCCTGGCATCTCAAGCAACGAGCTCCAAGTTACTACAGAACGCGTTTCAGTTCAGCGACGCATACCTGGTGAACCCGAAGCTGCTCAATGAGCTTCACCTGGAGTGGCGGAGGGCGATTACCAGCCAGACTGCTGCTTCAAATGCGCCGACGGTGATTGTGTCAGGCGCATTTGTCAGCGGCGGCAACATGGGCGGCACGGTTCGCGACAGCCAGAATATTTTTGAGCTTCAGGATATTGGCACGGCGACGACCGGCAATCACACATTGCGATTTGGCGTGCGGCTGCACGGATACGTGGATGCGAATTATTCGACGTCGGGTGGCAACGGCGTGTACGTCTTCAACACGCTGGCCGCTTACCAGACGGGAACGCCTTCGCAATACTCAGCCACGATTATCAACAATCCGGTTGCCAAGGTATTCATGGCTGACGGCTCGGCTTTCTTTCAGGATGACTGGCGGATAAAGCCTAACCTTATGCTCGGCATCGGCGTGCGGTACGAAGCGCAGAACTGGTTGCGCAATCACTCTGACTGGGCTCCGCGGCTGGCCCTGGCCTGGAGCCCCGGACGGCCATCGAGCGGTAGCGGGAAAACGGTGATTCGTGCGGGATACGGCTGGTTCTATGATCGGTTCACCGTGCCGAGCGCCTTCAGTTCATTTGCAGGCGCGCCATACGTGGTCCAGGCGATTCATGACAATCGAGTCAATCAGCAGAGCTACGTGGTGAACAACCCTGGGTTCTTCAATGCCAGCGTGCCGGCCACACGGAACCAGATTATTGCTTCGTCTTCAGCGGTGCCGTCTTATCACACCATCGATCCACGATTCCGGGCCGCGTTGAACATGCAGGGCGGCCTGGGCGTTGACCGCCAGTTCACCAAAGGGTTTACGGCAAACTTAACGTATTTGTTTACGCAGGGCGTGCATCAGTATCTATCGAATAACGTTACGGCACCGGCATTTAATACTGCCACCTACTCGGTGGTGGGTCAGGCTCCAGCGGCTTACAACTATCAGTACCAGTCGGGCGGATTCTTTAAACAGCACCAGGTTGTGACGACGGCGAACTTGCAGACCGGGAAACTGATTCTGAACGGGTCGTACGCATTCAACATTGCAAACAGCGATACGCAGGGGCTGGAGTCGTTCGCATCGGTTCCGCAGAACCCGGGCTATGACTACGGCCGGGCGAGCTTTGGGGTTCGCCATCGTTTCACCGTGCTGCAAAGCTATTCGGCGCCATTCGGATTTGTGTTTGCTTCCCTGCTTACCGGCCAGTCAGGAACGCCGTTCAACGTGATCACCGGCTCTGACCTGACGGGCAACAATCAATTCAATGCGCGACCCGGCTACGGAGTATGCGGCTCTGCAGGCGTGATTGCGACGAAGTATGGGTGCCTTGATCCGAACCCTGCAGGCAAGGGCGAGCGCATAGTGCCGTACGGAATTGGACTGGGACCCAGAAACCTGCTGCTGGACGCACGCGTGAGCAAGACATTTGGAATTGGGCCGAGGATGAAGACTGAGAGTGCCGGCGCTACTCTTTCGGGAGACGGCGGCGTGGGCGATCGCGGCCTCAGCGGAAGCAGTGCCTCGATCCTGCTGAATGCAAGCGCGCCCCGGATGTTCAATCTGACTTTCGTGGTTGGCGCTTCGAATGTGTTGAACATCGTGAACTGGGGTACACCGAATGGCGTGCTGAATTCGCCGCTGTTTAACCGGTCGCAATCACTGGCGGGCGGAGCGTTTGCGAATCCTACGCCGGGCAATCGGGCGATTGTGTTTCAGACGAATCTTTCGTTCTGAGGCGGGTGTGCCTACATGAGTTGCGAAGACTCAGGCCGTACCGGGATTAGTCGCGCTTGAAACTGACCTATCAGAATTAATTATTGAAACCGAAAACAGCGGTGTAATCCGCCGTTGCAGGGTGCTACAGTGATTGCATTCTCTTCCCTGGGGGTTGTGTATGCGAGCTGGTTTGGTTGCGTTGTGTTGTCTGCTTTGTGCTTCCCTAACAGCACGTGGTGATGGCCCTGGAGACAGGGTGCCGAGTGATCCGCACGCCGTGAGTTCTGCCAGCGCGGCGGAGATCGTACCCTTGCCGGTGGAGGCGTTGCTGACCACGACTCACATTTCTGGAGTGACGCACTCGAATGACGGCCACAAACTTGCTTACACCAGCAATGCCAGTGGTCGTCCGAACCTGTGGATCATGAATACGGACGGTACTGGCGCGCACCAACTTGTTACGAGCGACGACCGCCAGATCGAAGCCCACTTCACGCGAGACGACAGCGCCGTGGTGTACGGCCAGGATCGCGGCGGCAACGAATACTACGACATCTACGTGGTGCCCGTAGGCGGAGGTGAGCCGCACAACCTGACGAATACCCCTGACGTGTCCGAAACGGCCAGCGAGTTTTCGCCTGACGGCAAGTTGCTTGCCATCAGTGTGAAACAGAAGACCTCCCCGCAGGTTAATTTAGCCGTGATGGAATGGCCGGGCGGCACGATTCGCCATCTAACTCACGAGACCAATCCCAAGGCGACGTGGGAAGAAGACGCATGGAGCCCGGACGGCAAATTCCTTTACGCGACTCGATCGATCGGCATCGACGATTCCGAAATGTATCGGGTGGAGGCGGTTACAGGCGCAAGTGAGCGGTTGCTGGAGCATACAGGTAAGGAACTCGTGGCTATTGCGGACGTATCGCGCGACGGCAAAACGCTGCTGATCACCTCAAATGCCAAAGGCGGGTACGAAAACGTCGCTCTATTTGATCTTGCGACAAAGAAGATTCATTGGCTAACGGACACACAGTGGTCTGCTGAAGGCTTTACGTTTACGCCGGATGGCAATAGCGTTGTCTATTTCAAGAACGCGAACGGACGGATCTCGACGTGTTTTCTTAATTTGAAAACGATGCAGGAGTCGGAGCGTGGCGTCCCTGCAGGCTTGAACACTCCCGGCGCCGGGGCCCGGTCGTTCCTGCCAGATGGCTCCATGCTGTTGTTGCACGAGGACTCAAGCCATCCGCAGGAGTTGTACCGCCTGGCCGCCGATAACTCACTTACGCAAATTACGCACAATGCAAATGAAACACTGCAGCACATCACCTTGCCCAAGTCGCAGCTTGTAACTTATCGCAGCTTCGACGGCAAGCCGATTTCGGCCTTTATGTGGGTACCGTTCAACCAGAAGCGCAACGGTGCTGCGGCGGCCGTTGTTATGCCGCACGGCGGGCCCACTGGCCAAGTGACGGACTCCTTTAATGGACGCGCAGAGTTGCTGGCCTCGCGGGGCTTCCTCGTGATTGCGCCTAATGTGCGCGGATCGACGGGCTACGGCATGGATTTCCAGAACGCAAATATCAAGGACCTTGGCGGGGCGGATCTAAAAGACGAGATTGCAGGCGTTGATTTCCTGAAGGCCACAGGCTTTGTTGACCCAAAGCGTGTTGGCATCTGGGGTGGCTCCTACGGCGGCTATATGACGCTGATGGCAATCGGCAAAACGCCGACGGTTTGGTCAGCGGCGGTCGACGAATACGGCATTCTGAACTGGCTCAGCATGCTGGAGCATGAAGACCCCCGCCTGCAGGAATACGAGAAGAGTCTGCTTGGCGATCCTGTGAAAGATCGGGCTGTGTATGAAGCCAGTTCGCCACTTAAGTACATCCGCAATGAAACAGCACCACTGCTTGTGTTGCAGGGCGATAACGACATTCGCGTGCCAAAAGAGGAGGCCGAACAGTTGGTGAGCATTTTGAAGTCGGAAGGCCACACGGTGGATTCGGTCTTCTATCCCGAGGAGGGACACGGCTTTGTGAAGCGTGAACACCAGCGGGACGAATTCAGCCGCTCTGTTGCGTGGCTGCAGAAGTATTTGCAGGGCGTGAACTAATCAAGTTGGGCTGAGGTTTGTGGTGCCCCATCCATCTCGCGATGAAACTGCGAAACGGATGGGGCAGCCACTTTCATTGGGAAGTTGAGCTGGGACACTTGCCGGTTAGTGCTCGATTTACAAATAGACCAGATCCCATGCCGAATGGAGTGTACCGGAGTTATGAATTCGGCGTTGAGTGCTTGCCTGGCTTCACGTCGATTTCGTTGACGACCTGCTGCACGTTCGGTACCTTCTTTGCCAGATCGTTTGCTTCCTTCTTTTGCTGTGCGGTCTTTACGGAACCTTTAATCACCAGCGTTCCATTCTTGGCGGAACCGCTGATGTTCTGGTCATTCAGATTCCGATGTGCCTTGATGGCAGCCTTGAAATTATCTTCGATTGCTGAGTCGATGTTTGATGCGACAGAGCCCGGGTTTGAAGCGTCGGGAGGCCGCACCCCTATTTCGTTGGCGATCGTGTAGTCGGGAGCTGCCTGTTTGGCGAGGTCTCCAGCCTTGGCTTTGTCGTCAGCGTTTGTGACGTTTCCTTTCAGCGTCATTACACCTTTGTCGCGATCCTGCGAAACATCGATGCTGCTGTAGTTGCCGCTGTTGAGCGCTTGATTGACAGCGCCTTTCTCGTCAGGATGCGACTTTTCGCAACCTGAGAAAAGCATGGCGCCGCCAAGTAGCGCAGTTGCCGCGCAGAGAAATCTGGCTTTCAAATCAATGTGCTTCATGTGATTACACCCACCTCTCATTTAGCCGTCACGTTCCCGGAGTTGAGATGAGGTTAGTGGGAGAGTGGTTGCCATGCGGGCATAGATCGATTTGCAGGCCCCGATGTATTACAGGCTTTTATGTACGGACTAAAGCCCGTACCCTTCAATAGATGTATTGCTTTTGGCCCGACTGAAGTCGGGCCCTGTTGCAAAGCTTCGCGGCTTTTGAGGTTTCTGCAGCTTTTGAGGCAGGGTTGATTCTGCGGGCATTTATGTATGGGCTAAAGCTCGTACCCTTCGCGATGACACTCCCTAACGCTTCACAATGACACTATTGATGGAGTTTTTTCTAGGTCGGCAACCGGCAGAGTCATGCAGGTTTTTCTACGGCGGAGGTGGAGTGTTGCTGCGCTGGCGCCGGACGACGGGCGGCCCAGACGATGAGGGCGGCGCCCGCAACGACTGAGCCGAGACTGGCTAGCTGCGCGTTTGACAATCCGAACATGACGTGCGGATTGCGGCGGATGAATTCGACTGAAAAGCGCGCAATTCCGCTGAGCACTAGGTAGTAGCCGACAATGGTTCCGGTGGCGTGCGGCTTGCCTGCGCGGCGCCATAACCACCAGGCGATGAGGACACCGGCTGCAAGCTCAAGGAGCGGTGTGGGGTAGACGCGTACGCCGTAAGGAGTTGGCTCAATGCCGTTTGGAAAACTCATGCCCCAGGGGAACGGGAGACTGGTTTCGATGCCGTAGCAGCCGTCGCCGGAGAGGAAACAACCAATGCGGCCGATGCCGTAGCCGAGGGCCGCGGCGGGAGCGGCAAGGTCGAGGGTGCGAACCGGGCCTATTTTGGCCCACCAACCCTGCACCAGCAGCGCGGAGATGCCGAAGACCAGTCCGCCAAACCACGCAAATCCGGCGGAGTCCCAGAGAACCTTCCAGCCGAGATCGCGGAACTCAGAAGGCGTGTCGACAACGTGCCAGAGCTTGGCGCCGACGATGCCCAGAATTACGGCGACGGCAACCATTCCTACGGCATCTGCGGTGATGCGGGCGCGGCGAAATCCGCGGTCCATAACGATCGCAGCCGCAACAGCCGCCAGCCAGAGCATCAACCCGAAGGTGGGCAGGTTGAAATGTCCAATATGAATATAAGGAAGCATGCCTTATCCAGTATAGACGCCCGGAGTATTCGAAAGTTCCGCGCAGAAATACAGGTGTGATTTACACAGTCGCGCGATGGCCCGATTTCAGGTGATACTGTCTGCATGGCTACCACTACTTATCAGGGACTTGAAGTTCTTTATTCGCGCCAGCAGATTGCCGAGCGGGTGATAGAAATGGGTGCGCAGATTACACGCGACCTGAAAGGCGAAAAACTGGTGATGATTGGCGTGCTGAAGGGCGCAGCGCCGTTTCTCTCTGACCTGTCACGCGCCATTCAAGTGGATGCGACCTTTGATTTTGTGGCTGTTTCAAGCTACGGCAAGGGGCAACGCTCCTCGGGCGCGGTCAAAATGATCAAGGATCTGGACCACTCGATTGAGGGAAAGAATGTGCTGGTGGTCGAAGATATTCTGGACACCGGACTTACGCTTTCCTACCTGCGCAAGCTGTTCCTTCAACAGCATCCAAAGACTTTGCGCATAGCGACTCTGCTGGACAAGCCTTCGCGACGCATTGAAAAAATTGAAGCCGATTACGTTGGATTTTCTATTCCCAATCTTTTCGTCATCGGTTATGGAATGGACTATGCGGAGCGCTACCGCAATTTGCCAGATATTTGCCTGATGCCACCAGGAGAGCCGGAATAGCGTCTAACTAGCCGAAGCCGGGAGCGAATGGGCAGAGACAATGAATCCGCTGAGCACGATCTGCTGAAGCGAGCTTACCGCAATTTCAACGCGCGGAATATCGACCAGTTACTGACCAGCCTGCACCCGAATGTAGAGTGGGCGAACGGTTGGGAGGGTGGACACGTCCATGGACGTGAGGCTGTGCGCGCGTACTGGGCGCGACAATTTGAAGTGCTCGATCCGCATGTTGAACCCATCGATATCAAATCCGGCGAAAATGGGCAGCAGGTGGTGAAGGTACACCAGGTGGTTCACAACAAGGATGGAGAATTGCTGGTCGATACTGTGGTTTACCACGCCTATCGCCTTGCAGACGGCATGATTGTGAGGATGGACATTTTGCCGGAAAAATCAGGTGCGGAAGGCGAAGAGTCCGTATGAGGATGACGCGTGATTCCGGGCGTTGGAGCGATGCTCGGAGAGGTAATGTACTCGTTTCCCGGAGTGCGGCGGTGAACGATTAGCGCACCACAAACGAGAAGGAGCAACGTGAGCGCAATTACGCCAATTGACCGGTCCGAACTGGAATTTGATCACGGCAGTTTCGATTCGGCGGCGTTCGCCCAGCAGGCCTTGCAAAACTGGCAGGCACTTGCGGCAGTGACGGATGCGGCTCTGCTTGGGCCGGAAGTAGTGCACGAGCAGGTGAAGAAAGTATGCGATGAGGCAGCTCGATACCGGTTTGCGAGTGTGCTTGTGCAACCGATGTGGGTGTCCACCGCGGTAGGAATGCTTGCGGGCACGGGCGTTCCTGTTGGAGTGGTGCTCGGCTTTCCTTTCGGCGCCTCGCTTACGACCACGCTGCGCCAGGAGGCAACCGCGCTGATCAGGCTGGGAGCGCGGGAACTCGACATGGTGATCCCGATCGGACAGCTCAAGAGCGGCAATCACGGCGCGGTTCAACACACGATTCACGCGGTGGTTAGCGTGGCCCATCATCACGGCGCGACCCTTAAAGTAATTCTTGAGACTTCCCTGCTTACCGTGCAGGAAAAACTGCGGGTTGCGGAGATTGCCATTCAAGCGGGCGCGGACTTTATCAAGACATCAACAGGTTTTGCCAAGGGTAGCGCGACGGTGCCGGATGTAGCAATGATGCGCGGCGTGGTGGGTGGCCGCTGCGGTGTGTGCGGGTCTGGCGACGTGCGTACGCTGGCGGAAGTTAAGGGACTGCTTGAGGCGGGCGCCAACCGGATTTGTACATCGGCGCCAGTTCCCATCCTGCGCGAACTGGGAGCGGATTGACAGGCGATGCACGCCTGAGACGCTCTTGCGCGGCTGAAGCGCCACTTTCGGGGCTTTCCCACCCTGAGGACTGAAACCGCACCTAGATTCTGATTCAATCTGACGTGATGATTTCCTCGCCGGGGATGGTTCGCCCGCTGGGTTATGATTGGCTTCGATAACTCATGGCAGAAAATCAACCACCTCCCCATCACGGAACGGAATTCGAGGGCGACTACCGCCCTGCCGGGTCTGTGCCCCTCGACGCCAATCCCCGCGTTGAGCCTGCTGATGTTGCATACCTGATGGAGCTGACGGACGCCCTGAACACCACGCTCGACCTGCAGACTTTGCTGAGCAGGACAGCAGGGCTGGTGCGGGCGATTATCAACTACCGAATTTTTGCTATTTTCCTGCTGAACGACCGCACGCGCGAGCTGAGGATGCGATTCCAGATTGGCCACACGCCGAAAGTGGAACGGACGCGCCTGCCCGTGGGCAAAGGCGTTGTGGGCCAGGTGGCGTTGACGCGGCAGCCAATTCTCTTGAACGATGTGAAGTCGGCGGATTTTTACATTGACGCGAACCCAGACGTCTGTTCGGAGTTGGCAGTGCCGCTGATTGCGAAAAACAGGCTGATTGGAGTGATGGACCTGGAAAGCGTCGAGCCGGGCTACTTTACGCCCGAGCACATGCGAGTGCTTACAATGACCGCTTCGCGCATTGCCCAGGCGATTGAGAATGCGCGTCTGTATGCGCGGGTTTCAAGGCAGGCACAGACACTCGAAGTGCAAAACGAGATTGCCGTTGAGCTGGCGTCGATCTTGGAGCTGGGGCCGCTGCTTGAGCGGGTTGGCCAGTTGCTGCGCCGTTTGATTGACTACCAGATGTTCAGCATCATGCTTCTGGACGAGAAGGGCGAGACGCTGGTTACGCGCTACGCGTGGCGGTTTGGTTACTCGCACGCGCCGCTGCGGCGTATTCCGGTCAACACAGGACTGGTTGGCGCGGCTGTCCGCGAGTGGCGCTTTGTAAACGTGCCCGACGTGACAAAGGATCCGCGTTACCTGCCGATGAACGAGGAGACGCGCTCTGAACTGGTGGTTCCGCTGTTTTATAAGGGACGCATCATCGGCGTGCTTGATCTGGAACATACGCGGTCGCATTTTTTTACGGAAGAGCACGAACGCATTTTGACGACGCTGGCGGCACAGGTGGCGATTGCAATTGAGAATGCGCGTCTGTACCAGGCTGTTCGTACGCAGGAGCGCCAGCTGGAGCGCGATATCGCGATGGCTCGCGAAGTGCAGTTGAGGCTGCTGCCATCAACTGCGCCGGAGCTTAAGAACGCCGAGATGGCGGTGCGTTTTCTACCGGCGCGCACTATCGGCGGCGATCTGTACGATTTTGTGGAATATACGCCGACGCGCACCGCGATTGTGTTGGGCGATGTGAGCGGCAAGGCGGCACCCGCAGCACTCTTTGCGGCGATGGTGAGCGGAATTATGCGCGCGGCAGCGGCACAACAGCCGGAGCCGGCGCAGATGCTGGCTTTGCTGAACCAGACGCTGCAGGAACGGAAGCTTGAGTCGCAATATGTGACGATGCTGTTTGCGCTTTGGGATGACGAGAACCGTACGTTGACGGTGGCGAATTCTGGCGCAGTGCAACCGGTGCATTGCAGCGGCGGAAATTCAGTTACGGTGAAAGCGGAAGGGTTTCCGCTGGGATTGTTTCCGGAAGTTTCATACGACGAGATCAAGATTACGGCCGAGCCGGGAGATGTGATCGTCTTTGTGTCGGACGGAATTCTGGACGCTGAGAACGAGAAGGAAGAGATGTACGGTGAAGACCGGCTGGCGAGCATGCTTTGTGCGCACCGGAGCGAGTCTGCGCTGGCGATTGCAGACCACATTCTGGAAGACGTGTCGCGATTCCAGGGCTCCAAAGACAGGTTCGACGATGAAACGATCATCGTGCTGCGGTTAAGGCAAGAAGGCTGACTGGGCGCCTGATTCGATAGACTCATAGAGAACCGCCCATTTCCCTGGAGCAACTTTGGATACCACTTCACAGGAACGAGTAATTCGTCCGGCCCGCAACATTTTTGGAAGCTTGCGATTGCCGGGCGACAAGTCCATCAGCCACCGCTACGCAATGCTCGGCGCCTTTGCTGAAGGCACATCGCGCTTTATGAATTTTTCAACTGGAGCCGATTGCGCTTCAACGCTCGGCTGCATGCAGGCGCTTGGAGCAAAGGTCAAGCGCATTGATGGCGACGCGGTTGAAATTACGGGCGTGGGCGGACGGGTTACACCGTCGGCTGAGGCGCTGGATTGCGGCAACTCCGGCTCGACGATGCGCATGATGTCTGGCCTGCTGGCACCGCAGGAGGGCCGCTTCACGCTGATTGGCGACGCTTCCCTTTCGAAGCGGCCGATGGAACGCATTCGCAAACCACTGGAGGCGATGGGAGCGAGCATCACGCTGACGGATGGACACGCTCCGCTTACCGTGGACGGCCGCTCGCTGAAGCCAATCGACTTTACTACGCCGGTTCCTAGCGCGCAGGTGAAGACCTGCGTTTTGCTGGCGGGATTGCAGACGGAAGGCACGACGACGGTGCGTGAAGCTGTCCGCACGCGCGATCATAGCGAGCTCGCATTGCGCGCATTCGGTGCGACGCTCAGCCGCGATGCACATTCGGTTGCGATCACCGGGCGGCAATCGCTGCATGCAATCGAGGCTACGGTGCCGGGGGATCTTTCGTCGGCCGCGTTTTTCCTTTGCGCTGCGTCGCTGTTTCCCGGATCGAGCCTGGTGCTTGACGGCCTTGGCCTGAACCCGACACGCGCAGCCCTGCTTGATGTTTTGTCGGCGCTGGGCGCGAAGATTACTGTGCTGCATTTGGAAGAGAAGCACGCCGAACTCGTAGGCACGGTGCAGATTTCGGCACCTGCGGAAGGCCTGGGGTCAACGGAGATTCGAGGTGAACTGGCGGCGCAGCTTATCGATGAGCTGCCTGTTCTTGCTGCAATCGGACCTTACACCAGCGGCGGCATTCGCATTCGCGATGCGAAGGAGTTGCGGGTGAAAGAGTCGGACCGCATCGCGCTGGTGGCGAAGAACCTGAAGGCGATGGGCGCAGAGGTTGAAGAGTTCGAAGACGGGCTCGATGTTCCGGGTGGGCAGAGTTTGCACGGAGCAACCATCGATTCGGGAACGGATCATCGCATCGCCATGGCTTTCAGCGTGGCGGCGCTGCGGGCAACGGGCGACACGTTGATACAGGGTGCGGAGTCGGCTGCGATCAGTTTTCCGGAATTTTTTGATTTGCTGGATGCGGCAGCGGAGCGGTGATAGACAACTTCTAGCTTCTAGCTTCTAGCTACTAGCTTTCAGCAATTTCGTACTCAAAAGAGGCTGCTATTAATTTGCAGAACTTCGAATGGAATGAATCCCCCAGGGCCAAAAGGCCACGTCTTGATTACTCAATCCATGGCACGGCTAAAGCCGGGCCCTTTCAAGTTCGAACTATCTGAAGATGCCTTTCTGAAGACTCGATGAGTCGCAGTTTGCAAAAAAAGAGCCCGGCAATTGCGCCGGGCTTTTTTGTTACTAAACTATATTGCGCGTTATTTTGCGGGCGTTGGCGGAGGCGCTGTGGATGGCTCCTGGCCTGCGGGCGCGGGCTGAAGGCCGGGAACCTGTGGCGTGGTCTTGACATCGCCGGAGGCCGCTTCAGGCAGGTTGATGCCGTAATGCTGCATTGTCGTGGCCAACACCTGGTAGAGGCCCGAGCGATCTTTTGCGTATTGAGCATGGGCTGCAATCAGGTTGTACTCCGCATTGGCAAGGTTGCGCTCTTGAAGCAGCACATTTGCGGTTGTGGATGCACCGAGCTTGAGTTTCTTCTCTTCAGCATCCAGGCTCTGCTGATTGAAATCGCGTGCAGATTCTGCGGCCTGAACCGCAGCGCGATCATTGGTGAGCGCGAACTTGGCGTTCACAACCTGCATGCGAATCTGCGTGTACAGCTGGGCCAGGCGCAATTCAGCCTGACGGTATTCCATCAACGACCGTTCCTGTACCGACTGAGCCAAACGATTACGCAGCGGAATGGTGAGGTTGAAGCCAATCCCCTTGTCGGGAGCGGTACCGTTGAATGCACGGTCGAATGCTGTTCCGTAGCCGGTTGAAGATGTGGGAACAGAGCCACCGGCGAAGTTGGGATTGAGATGCGGGTTAACGCCGCCGCCTACGCCTTGTCCCTGGTAGTACCCGTAAATGTCGAATACGGGGAGTAGCGCATTGCGAGCGCCTTTCAGGGTGATCTCATCATTCTTGATTGTCAGAACGGCCTGTTCCAGTTCAGGGCGATTCTGAAATGCAGCCTGCACCAGAGCCTCAGTATCCTGCGATTCCTCTGGAATCGGATCGAGAGCGACACGGTCGGTTGGAATGACACGGGCATTCGAAAGGACGGTGTCGTTCAGATTGCGAGCGATGGCCTGCTTGATGATCTGCTCTTGATAATTTAAAGCGCTCTGGGCACTGATCAGGTTCTGCTGGTCGGTGGACTGGGTCGACTCTGCATTGACGATGTCAAGCGGGGCCATGGTGCCAATCTCGAGCTGCTTTTTATTGTCGCTGACAAGCTGGGTGCTCTGGTCGAGTGCGCGCTGTTTGGACTGCAGGTTTTCATACGCCTGCACAAGACCCCAGTAGATTCCCTCAACTTGATTCACGGTGTAAAGGATCTGCTGGCGGAAGGTGGCATCGGCAATGCGGCGGTCGTTGAGCGCCTGGTACATGAAGCGCTTGTTGATCCAGATGCCGGCTCCCTGCAACAGATGCTGGGTGAACTGTGCGTTGAAATTCGAAGTCAGCTGCGGGCTATAGAGCGTAACGGTGTTGTTGGTGGTGGCGTAGGTATTGTTGAATGCGAATTGAAAATTGGTACCTGTAATAAATCCCTGGTTGAGGGTGAAGTTATATTTGTTAGTCGAACTGGTACCGGTTGAGAAGAAGCTGGTCGCGGGCAGGTGGTCGCGATCGAACGAAACCGTACCGGTCACTGCCGGATCGAGATTCGACGGTGTTGGACCCGAGCCCTGCGTGGTGAGCGACAGACCACTGGTGCCGGAACCGGCGCCGCCCGCTCCGACATTTGTGCCACCGGGACCACCGCCTGCGGATAAGGTAGCGCCGCCTGCAGATCCGCCCAGGGTATTGGTTACCAGGCCTGAAGGAACGCCCAGCGCGGATGCACCCGTCTGCGTGCGCAGAATGTCTGTGTCCGCAATGCTGAGATCGTAGCGTGCAATGGCAAGGTCGTAGTTGTTTTCAAGCGTGAGCGCAATGGCGTCGGAGAGGCTGAGGTAGATTTTGCCGTCCTTGACCATGTCGCCGAGGCGCACGGAATTGGCAAAACTCGCCTTGCCGATGGAGGTGGCGCGGTATTTATTAATGCTGAAGAATCCGGCATAAGGCTTGGAATAATCACGCGCTGTCCGATTCAGAATGAAAGGTTCCGTGGGAACCGGGGCCGGAGCTGCCGGCAAAGCGGACGCTTCCTTGTCGGGGCCTTTTGACCCAGCCGGAGTTTGTGCGGCAAGGCTCGAAGGCATGCATGACGCGAGGGTCAGCGTAACTGCCGCGAGAGCGCGAAGCTTAGCGGCTCCCTGTTTACCCCATGAGCGCTTGACTGCTTCTTGTTCCAGAACTTCCGGCGAGGTCGATTCCTGCCAGTCAGACACACGATTACGGCGCAATTGCATGATTCCTCTCCACAAAGGGTCGCTGAGGCATGTGGGGTGCCATTAATGAAGACGTTCGGAATCCCGTTCCGGACGCAAATTGAGACAATCCAGTACGATTTTCGCGTCTGGAGGATGATAGTCATCCCTCATTACGCAACATCGGGCCATTTCGTTCCATTCGTACTGGCACTTGTCATTTTCCGCAACTCGGAAAACCGTTATTAACCATCGGCCTTTCCGTAGTTAATAACGATGTCCGGTCCAATCACATACGGAAAGCTGAGTATATCGCAACGGTGAAGACTTCCACGGTGAGCGGCGACGTCAGGTACCCTGATAAGTAAAGCAATTTCATGCCAGAATCTGCCCCAGTCGCGCCCGTGCTCCAAAACTGGAAGATCGTTGTGGCCTATGACGGCACAGACTTTAGCGGATGGCAGATTCAGCCCGGCGAACCGACCATTCAAGGCGAGATTCAAGCAGCGTTGAAACGAGTGACAGGCGAAGATCCCCTGCCGCAGGGTTCAGGCCGCACCGATGCCGGAGTGCACGCCCTGGGACAAGTGGCGAGCTTTGCACTGCAAGCTCCGATTCCCGCGGACAATCTGCGCCGCGCGCTTAACCGCACGTTGCCGGACGCGATCCGGATTCTGGATGCGGAGACGGTAGCGGATTGGTTTCATGCGCGCCACGGTGCGACTGCAAAGACGTACGAATATCGCGTGTTCCGCGAGACGATTTGTCCGCCATCGCTCGCGCGCTACGTTTATCCGTGCGCATGGCCCATGAATCTGGACGACATGCAGGCCGCTGCAAAACTTCTGGAGGGCGAGCACGATTTCCTGAGCTTTGCAGCCACCGATCCCGACGTTGCCGCGCGCAAGGAACTCGAGCAGCGCGATCTGGAAGATGATTCGGATTCTCCGGTGAAGACTTCCATTCGCACGGTGTTTTCATCGGACTGGGAGCTGAAGCAAGACGCAGCGGGTGCGATGCTTGTGTATCGCGTCCGCGGGAGCGGCTTTCTGCATCACATGGTGCGCAACTTTGTTGGAACGCTGCTGGACGTGGGACGCGGACGGCTGAGTGTGAGTGCGATTCCGGAGATCATTGCTGCCCGGGCGCGTGCCGCTGCGGGGCCGACGGCACCTGCACGCGGATTGTTCCTGCATTCGGTGGAATATGGCGACAGGACAGTTTCGACAAGCAGCCTGCTAGTCTAGAGCCATTCATGAGGCTCTTTTCCCGCAGTTCGTCTTTTTCCCGCGTCACGGCTCTAGCCGCGCTACGGCCGGTGCACGCTGCATTCATGTGGCTGCACGGAAACCCGCAAAAGATTATGGATTGGCATGCGGAACTGGTGGCAATCCCCGCGCCTCCATTTGGCGAAGAGGCGCGTTCGGCATGGCTGGCTGAAAGATTCCGCGCAGCCGGCTTGAGCCATGTGGAAGTCGATGAACTGGGCAATGCAATGGGGACGCTGCCCGCGGCAAGCCTGCCGGAAGACAGCACAGGCCCGGTGGTTGTTCTCTCCGCGCATCTCGACACGGTTTTTCCTGCGACAACGCCGATCAATCCAGTGCGCGATGGCGATCGATTGCTGGCGCCGGGCGCGAGCGACAACGGCGCAGGCGTGGTGGGAATGCTGGCCATCGTTCATGCGCTGATTGAAGCGAGAGTTGAGATGGCCGCACCGGTTATCTTTCTGGGCAATGTGGGTGAAGAGGGCGAAGGCGATCTGCGCGGTGTTCGCCACTTCTACAGCCGGCTGCCGCTGGCAGGCAGGATTGCGGGACACATTGTGCTCGATGGCGCTGGGGCCGATTCCGTGGTGACACAAGCGTTAGGCAGCCGGCGTTTTCAAGTTACGATCAATGGTCCGGGCGGGCACAGTTTTACAGATGCAGGCACTGCGAACCCGATCGTCGCACTGAGCGCGGCACTGACGCAACTTGCGGAGACTTCATTGCCTGAGGAGCCGCGCACTACTCTGAGCGTGGGCACCATCCGCGGCGGCACGAGTGTGAATTCGATTCCTGAAAGCGCGGCGGCGACGATTGATCTTCGCTCGACGGATGGGGGACAACTGGTGCGGCTTGAGGTGGCGCTGCATCGCGCAGTTGAAGACGCCGTGACACATTGGAATGCCCGCACCAGAGGCATTGCGAACAATGAGAGGCCGTTGAGCTTCGAAATAAAAAAAATTGGCGACCGGCCGGCGGCTGCGCTGCCCAACGATTCTCCGATACTTGAGGCGCTGCGCGCAGTGGATAGGCATCTGCGGTTGCGCACCGATCAGCGGCTCGGTTCAACGGATGCCAATATTCCGCTATCGCTGGGGGTTCCCGCGCTCTCAATGGGAGCAGGCGGCGAGGGCGGCGGTGCGCACACGCAGGCCGAGTGGTACTCCGCCAAGGACCGTGAGACGGGATTGCGGCGAGTGCTGCTGTTCCTGCTTGCCGTTGCAGATTGGGCGGCCGAGCAGTAGGCTCTGCTCATGCGAACCTGGCCTTATTTATTTCTTGCGCTGCTTGCGGTGCTGACGTTGAGCACGGCAAGGGCTGCGCAGGGCCAGGCAGCAAAGACGAAGCCCATGACTCCATCGGCACAACCTGAATCGATCTTCTTCAATGGCGTGATCTATACGGGCGAGGGGTTTTCGCGCGACAAGCCTCACATAGTACAGGCGATGGCTGTTGGCGGCGGCAAAGTGCTGGCCGCGGGCAGCAACGAAGAGATTAAGCGGCTGGCAGGGCCTACAACGCACATGCGTGATCTGCGGGGCGGCGGGCGCGCAGTTTTTATTTTTCCCGGATTCAATGACGCGCACACGCATCTAGGTATGGCCGGAATGACGAAGCTGAATGTTGATCTGGCGGATGCGAGATCGCTGAATGACATGCTGGCGCGAATTGCGAGCTTTGCGAAGGACGCGTCTCCGGGGCGATGGCTCACGGGCGGGCAGTGGGACCAGACGCAATGGACCGACAAAGTGCTGCCCACGCGGCAGGAACTTGATGCGGCGACACCGGGGCATGCGGCGTTTCTAGAACGTGTAGATGGGCACATCGCAATTGCGAATTCAGCGGCGCTTGCGGCTGCGGGCATAACCGGCAAGACGGTTGCGCCAGCAGGCGGCGCGATTGATGTGGATGCGCGCGATGAGCCCACGGGAATTCTGCGCGAATCGGCGATGAGCCTGGTGGAGAAGGTGATTCCGCCGCGCAGCCATGAGGAGCGAGTGCGCGGAGCCGAACTGGCAATTACAGATGCGCTGATGCACGGCGTGACCAGCGCGCAGGACAACAGCGACTGGGAAGCCTTTCTGGTCTACGAGGAACTGGAGAAGGCCGGCAAGTTGAATTTGCGCATCACGGAATGGCTGCCTTTCAAGGCACCGATTGATGAGTTGAAGCGGATGCGCAGTCATCATGAAGCCAACGATCCGATGCTGCACACGGGAATGCTGAAGGGATTCATGGACGGATCGCTGGGCTCGCGGACAGCGGCGATGAAGGCGCCGTTTACCGATGATCCAGGCAACACCGGCCTGCCTCAATTTACGCAGGCGGAACTTAACAGCATGGCATCGGAACGTGCGAAGGCTGGATTTCAGCTTGGCTTCCACGCCATTGGAGACAAGGCAGCGGAGATGGCGCTGGACGCGTTTGCGCAGCCGGGAATATCCGCTGAAGCGCGAAATCGCATTGAACATGCGCAGGTAGTGGACCGGGATGACATGGCGCGTTTCAAAAAGCTTGGCGTAATTGCGTCAATGCAGCCCAACCATCTGCTGACAGACATGAACTGGGCGGAATCGCGGCTTGGACCGAAGCGGGCAGCGTACTCGTATGCGTGGAAGGCTTTTCTGGAGGCCGGAGTTCCGTTGGCGTTTGGAACCGACTACCCGGTTGAGCCGATCACGCCGTTTCGTGGCCTGTATGAGGCGGTGACGCGCATGAACGAAGCAGGAACAAGGGTCTACTTTCCAGAGCAGAAGATCACCAGGGGACAGGCGCTTTCCGCTTATACACAGGGTTCAGCCTATGCCGAGTTCGCCGAAACACATAAAGGCAAACTGGAGCCGGGTTACGACGCCGATTTCATCGTGGTAGACAGGGATATTTATGCGACTCCAGCGCCGCAATTGCTGAAAACGCAGGTACTGGAGACTTATGTGGCCGGGCGACTGGTTTTCGAGTCGAGAATATCGATCCGCTAGAAAATTCATTGGTTACGCCGTACCAATTGAGCCTTCGAACCGCAACTCTTTTGCTCGGCGGGGCGTCTAAATGCCAAGATGCGGGTAATGGTCGAGGCCCGGAATTCGACCATGCGTTCAAGCCGGTGAGTGAACCTGTTTGGGCCTAACTCATTCGTGGCAGACTAGTTTGCCTGCGAATCGCTATACTAGGAACTGGTGCAATCACCCAGATTGGCAACCAGCCGAGGTCAACGAACCAATGAATTTGCTTTTTGAACGGCTGCGCAATCGCCGTATGGCTTCAGCTTTTATCTTGCTCGCGACGCTGTCAGCCGCGATTATCGGCGGTTCCTATGTAGCCCATGGCGTGCGTGGGCAGGAACAGCAAAACAATAGTTCGGACGCCACTCCGCTGAAGGTAGTCAATTCTCCGGTACCGCCGAACGAGTTTGTGAAGATTGCCCGCCAGGTGGCGCCGGCGGTAGTGAACATCAACACGCAGACCCTGCCAAAACAGACGGGAAACAAGGGCACCGGCAACACGCGCAATTTCCACTTCAGGACGCAGCCGGCTCCGCAGGCTCCTGGTGGTGGCGATGATGACGATGACCAGCCGCAGCAACCCGGCGGCCAGGGCCAGCAAGCACCTCCTGACAACTTCCAGGACTTTTTTAATCGCTTCTTCGGCGGCCAGGCACCCGATGGCGGCGGTGATCAGGGCGGTGGCGTTCAGGAGTCGCTCGGCTCCGGTTTCATTGTGGACTCGAAGGGCTACATCATCACCAACTATCACGTGGTGGAGAAGGCCGACAAAATTTATGTCAAGCTTTCAACCGATCCTGATTCGCAGGATCTTGGCAGGCCGGCGCGCGTGATCGGCACGGATAAAGCGACAGACCTTGCCGTGATCAAGATCGACACCAGTTCCCCGTTGCCTACGGTCAAGCTCGGCAGCTCCGACAGCGCTTCAGTGGGTGACTGGGTGATCGCAATCGGCAGCCCGTTCGCGCTTTCGCAGACGGTGACCGCCGGCATTATTTCTGCCAAGAACCGGACCATCGATCCCGGCGCAGGCGGACAGTTCCAGCACTTTATTCAGACGGACGCCGCCATCAACCCCGGTAACTCGGGCGGGCCATTGCTGAACATGAACGGCGAAGTGATCGGCGTGAATACGGCCATCTACACGCAGTCGGCCGGATACCAGGGCATTGGATTCGCGATGCCGGCCAACACGGTGGTCTCTGTCTACAACGACTTGATCAGCGCCAGCCACAAGGTGACGCGTGGCTCAATCGGCATCCAGTTCCGCGAAAATCTTTCTGGCGCAGTGGGCCGCGTGTACGGCTTTAAGAATGGCGTACTGGTGCAGGAAGTGAAGCCGGGCGGCCCTGCCGACAAGGCGGGCGTCAAGCCAGGCGACGTGATCAACTCCATTGACGGCCACTCCATCAAGGACGGCAATGAACTGGTGGATGAGATTGCCAGCCGCAGGCCGGGTTCGACAGCGCGCCTGGGCTATTTGCGCGACGGCAAGCAAGGCGACGCGACGGTAACGATCGGCGATCGCGACAAGGTGTTTGCAGAAGTGGCCAACAACCAGAGCGAAACTGCTCCAGGTGACGAGGGCGATGCTGCCGAAAGCAAACTCGGCGTGGTGGTTCGCGAACTCACTCCGCAGGTTGCATCCAAGTTGCACACTTCGGGCGTGATGATCGCATCCGTTCGTTCCGGATCCTTTGCCGATCTGCAGGGACTTGTCCCGGGATACGTGATCACGCACGTTAACAAGCAACCTACGGCCAATCGCGATCAGTTCAACTCCGTGGTGGGCAAACTGAAGACGGGAGACGACGTGGTGTTTGAGATTCTGGACCCGCGCCACCCCGAGCAGGGCATCAACTACATTGGCGGTACTTTGCAGTAGATGGGCAGGGCGCCTTGTCTTCAACCGGAGATTTGGCGCCCTAACTCGTTAAGAGATTGGAAGTTAGATTACGAGAGCGAGATTTCTCTTGTTCCTTGACTGAAGACTTCGCTACACTGCTCGCACCAAGCCTTGGACATATCGAAGATTATTGAGGTGGTTTTATCGTGTATTTGTCGCGTTCCACGGTGGCTATGATTCTTTCGGCGGCTCTATTAGTGTCACCTGCACTTGCATCGCGTGTGCATCGCGCTCCAACCAGCGGCAAAGCCAAGGCGAGCAGCGGGTCGAAGACTACGATGAGCACGGAAAAGGCGAAGGGTCTGGCGACGGCCAAAGCAAGAAACCAGTCGTTAAAGGGACACAAGACAAGCAAGCACAAGACGATCAGTCGTAAGCGCGGCCAGCAAAGTATCGATTCAGAACGAGCGACGCAGATTCAGCAGGCGTTGATTCGCGAACATTATTTATCAGGCGATCCTACCGGCTCGTGGGACGCTGCCTCAGTTTCAGCGATGCAGAAGTACCAGGCTGATCAGGGTTGGCAGACCAAGTTGACGCCGGACTCGCGGGCCTTGAAGAAGCTTGGACTGGGGCCTGACTACTCTTCTGCGATCAACGCGAAAGACAGCAGCTTTGCTCCGCCACCTCCGGAGAGCACAATTCCCGTCGAGCAGGCTTCTGGCTTTGCCACGGCTTCGCGCGTGAGCCAGTAGAGTACAGCTTCTAGCTTTCAGTCCTAGGCCGCTGCTTTGTTGCAGCGGCCTTGGTGTTTTTGCGCGTTTGCCTGGGCGATTATCGGCGTGTTGAGGGTACGCCCTGCAGCAGGAATTCGTAACGAGGTTCCACTGTGGAAGGGGCGACCTTAATGGGGTTGTCGAAATGGAGAACGATGTTCTCTGGTCCAAGCTTTGGCCACATGGGAACGCCGGGACCGTTGGGGTCACCGGTTTTTGCAAAGTTTGTCCAGTAGGTCATCATCTGCTCGCTTAGGGTGCGATCTTCGGGTCTCCAAATTGCGCCGGGACGCGTGTCGAGGGTGCCAAATACGTACTCGATGTCGTCGGAGTGGAAGGCAAGCGCGGCGGGATGAAATTTGCTGGGCGGGGCCGGCAACTCGAGATGGTAGCGATAGATTGGCGCGTCGCCGGTCTTGCTGTGCGCCACGATCCACTTCCAGGTGCCGAAAGCGATGAAGGTGTCGCCAGCGAGATCGGCAGAAGAGCGCAGGGCCTGTTCGTCGGTGTCGCCGGGATAGAGGCGCAGAAACTCCGGCGCACGATCCTGCAAATGGTCCGCGGCCCAGGTCTTCCACTTTTCGACGGTCAGATCCTTGATTGGGCCGCCTTCATCGCGATTCCAACCGGCGAGCAGAGGAACGTGTGCCTGCTTGCCTTGCGCGTAGGTGTCCGGTACGGGTTCGGTGAGCACGCGGCCGTCAACTACAGTTGAGAATCCGGGCGTGCCGGGCTTGCCGATATCTTCAAGCAACCTGTCCGCAGGAATGGCGCGCAAATCGGCCAGCGAGTTGACGCCGAGTGAGTCCACCCATTTTCCGTCGCGCCTGAAGCGGTTTTCGACTGTGTCCACGGCAAGAGCGCCGCCGCCAAAAGCCGCGCCGCTTTCACCAATCGCTTTGTGGAACAGGCCGCGCGCCATGGGTGAAGCCATCAACGTGCTGACGGCCATTGAACCCGCGCTTTCGCCGAAGATAGTTACATTGCCGGGATCGCCGCCGAATTTGGCGATGTTGGTCTTGACCCACTGGAGGGCAGCAATCATGTCCATCAAGCCGTAGTTCCCTGCTGAGCCGCCCGCTTCTTTGGCAAGATCGGCTGTCGCCAGAAAACCGAACACGCCGAGCCGGTAGTTAATCGTGACGAGCACGACGCCTTTGGTGGGCAGGAAGTCGCCGTTATGGCGAGGCTCGGAGGCAGAACCACCCGAGTAGCCGCCACCGTGGATCCAGAACATAACCGGCAGCTTGCTCTTGTCTTTGGCGTTGGCGGGCGTGAACACGTTCAGGTAGAGGCAATCTTCGCTGGGGCCTGCGTCCTGAAAGACCATGTCGGCAAAGACATTGCGCTGCATGCAGCGAGCGCCATACTTTGTGGCGTCGCGCTCGCCCTTCCACTTTGCGGGCGGCTGCGGGGCTTTCCAGCGCAGAGTACCGACCGGCGGCGCTGCGAAGGGCAAACCGAGAAATGCCCGGACCTTGCCTTCGTTGATGACTTTGCCGTGAGCTTTTCCCTGCTCGGTTTTGATGGTGAGCGGATCGGCGAATGATTGTGCGGAGACAGCCAGCATAATCCCTGCGATGACGAGCGCAATCTTTGCGTTCAATCGAAGTTGCATGGTGGAAATTCCCCCGCGGAAAACGATAACAGAACTATCGGGCCACGGGCCGCGCTCTTGAAGCTGCGGCATGGTTACTTCAGGCCAGGTCGAGCTCCGGTGCCAGCAGGTCTGCCATGGTTTCGCGGCGGCGGATAAGACGGGCTTTTGAGCCTTGAACCAATACTTCAGCGGGACGCATGCGGGTGTTGTAGTTTGAGCTTTGCGCCATGCCGTAGGCGCCGGCGTCGAGTAGCGCAACCAAGTCGCCGGGCTGGAGCGGAGCAATCTTCCGATCGCGCGCGAAGAAGTCGCCTGACTCGCAGACCGGACCTACTACATCGACCATGCGCGGCGCGCCGGAACGCGGACGCACCGGCACAACATCGTGGTGTGCCTGGTAGAGCGCGGGGCGAATGAGGTCGTTCATGGCTGCGTCGGTAATGACAAATGTTTTTTTGCCGTTGCGCTTGACGTTGAGCACGCGCGCAATGAGAGCGCCGGCCTGGGCAACGAGGAACCTGCCGGGCTCGATGAGCAGGCGGCCTTCAAATCCTGCGAGCGCTTGTTGAATGGCTGCGGCGTACTCGGCCACCTTGGCTGCGGCATCGAATGCGCCGCCGTGGTAATCAATGCCGAGGCCTCCGCCGGCGTCGACTGATTTGAGAACGATCCCTTCGCCTCTTAACTGCTCGACTAATTTTCTGACTCGCTGCATGGCCTGACCGAAGGGCTGTGCGGAGCGAATCTGCGAGCCGATGTGGACGCTGACGCCATGCGGAATGAGCCAGCGATTGCCTGCCGCGCTTTTGTAGATTGCGAGTGCGCGGCGAATGTCGATGCCGAATTTGTGCTCGCGCAGGCCGGTCGAGATGTACGGATGCGTATCGGCGAAGACATCGGGATTGACCCGTAGTGCGAAACGCGCGGGGCGCTTGATCTTTTTGGCTCGTGTGGCGAGCAGTTCGAGTTCGGCTTCGCTCTCCACGTTGAATTCGAGGATGTCGGCCTGAAGTGCGCGATCGATTTCGGAAGCCGTTTTTCCGACGCCTGAAAAGACGACGCGGCCGGCAGCCTTGGGAGCAGCGGCGAGCACACGCTCAAGTTCGCCGCCGGAGACGATGTCAAAGCCCGCGCCACGGTCGGCAAGAAGCTTGAGGATGGCTAGCGCGGAATTCGCTTTGACGGCGTAGCAGACCAGGTGTTCGCGGCCGGCAAACGCCTGCTGAAAAAGCGCGAGACGCTCGGCGATCTGATCGGCGGAGTAGACGTAGAGGGGCGTGCCGTAACGGCGGGCGAGGCTTTCAAGCGAGACTTTTCCGCAATGCAGCGCGGCGCCTGCCTGGGGACGGATAAATGGGCGCGAAGATGTATTTGATTGGGTCACTAGCGGGGTCCGAATCGAAAAAGAAACCTGATTTGAGCGTACAGCATTGGGGCCGGGCTTCGAAACGCTTGCGTTGAACCAATACAATACCTGCATGACGCAGTTGGCCAAAGTGGACCTGGTGGGTGTGGGGCTGAACGCAACCGACACGTTGATTGGCGTGGCCGAGTTCCCTACCTGTGGCTCCAAAGTTGAGTATCGCGACCGCTCGGTTATGGCTGGCGGGCAGGTTGCAACCACCTGTGTTGCATGTGGGACCTGGGGCTTGAGCGCTCGGTATGTGGGCAAGTTTGGCGACGATTACGCTGCTGAAATCCACGCGAATGCTTTCAAGAGCGCTGGCGTTGAAATGCAGATCATTGCGGTGCCGGAGCAATCGAGCCTGCACAATGTGATCCTGATTGATAAGAGCGGCGACCGCACGGTGCTTTGCCAGCGCGACGAGCGCATGGTACTGCAACCGGAAGAGCTGAAGCGCGAGTGGATTGTGAATGCGCGGGTGCTGCATGTGGATGGACGCGATACCGCAGCAGCCACGCAAGCAGCGGCGTGGGCTCGTGAAGCGGGCGTTCCAGTGACGGCCGATCTTGACGATCCGTATCCCGGCATCGACGAGCTGCTTGAAAATGTTGATTACCTGCTGGTGAACAACGATTTTTCGCATCGGCTGATGGATGAGCCGAATCTTGAGCGGTGCCTGCGGCGGATGCAGGTGCTGTATAACTGTCGCGTGACGGCCGCGACTCTGGGCGAACACGGCGTGATGGCGTGGGATGGGAAAAGGATGTACCAGAGCGCTGCCTATCGTGTCCCGGTGGCCGATACAACAGGCGCAGGCGACATCTTCCGCGCCGGATTCATCTATGGCCTGCTGCAGGGGTGGCCGCTTGAAAAGCAACTTGATTTCTCATGCGCGGCAGCGGCAATGAACTGCATGGCTGCAGGCGCGCGCGGCGGCATCAGCACCGTGGCGGCGGTTGAAAAGCTGATGACGGAGTATGCGCGCTACGATATTCCCGACTCGATTATTGCCGGAACTTCGCCAGCCAGCCAATCATAATTTCCGCAATCTTTTCAGGCTGTTCGTACGCGGCGAAGTGCCCGGCGTTTGGAAGTACGTGGTAGGAACATCCCCCGGGAGCGGCCTGAAACGCGTCCATTTCAATTGGCGTCACGGTGGTGTCTTCGCCGCCGGCGATTGCAAGCACCGGGACATTGATGGTGGCCACGGTCGGCAGCGAATCGAGACGCGCGCCGAGACCGGCCTGCACTGCGATGAGCGCGTCCTGCGTGATATTCATGCGGTTGCGCAACTCAGAGACGATTGTCGGTTGCAGGTCGCGCGCGGTGGCACCGGTGAGAGCTTGCACCATGCCGTCGAACATTTTGTTGAAGCCACCGGCGCGGGCCTGAGCGATGTTGGCAACGCGCTTCTGGGAGCCTGGTTCGGTGTCGGGCTGTGGCTTGGAGCAGATGAAGGCGAGTCCTCTCATGCGCTCCGGGGCCTGACGCCAAAGCTCCAGCATGACGTAGCCGCCGATTGAACAGCCGGTGAAGACGGCTTGCTGAATGGAGAGGTGATCGAGCAGCTCGAGCGTGTCTTCCGCGAGTTGCTTCATGGTGAGGACCGGCGCATCGGGAACCAGGCTGAAGCCGCCGATGGGAAGATTTACGCCGAGTTCCGAGGCTCCGTGGCCACGCAGATCGGGAACAATGGCACGCACTCCCGGCACGCGCTCAATCAACGGTCGCCAGTAAACGTGGTCAAGCGGAGTGGGATGAAGAAAAACGATCGGGAGTCCAGTCCCGCGGTCGTCGAACGCTAGTCGTGCTCCAGAAGAGGAGTGCAGCGAATTCATATATGAGGAGGATACGCCCCAGTGCCGGGAGGATAGGTGGTGCCCGGAAGGCCCAGCGGCTCCTCCGGTATGCCAATCCATCCGGCAAGATACGCGATGAGGAAAACTCCGCCGGAGACACACACGCCAACAACTGTCAGGATGCGAACCACCGCAACGTCCCATCCATTTGCGCGGGCAAGGGCAATGCAAACGCCGGCGATCTGGCGTCCTTCACGCGGCCTCATCAGCGGTCTGCCGGGCATTGGCTGGGCCACATAAACGGCTGAACCGCAGTTGGAACAGAATCGCGCGGTCGGAGGCAGTGCGTTTCCACATTGATGACAATAGACGGCCATTACCGGCTCCTTACCTGAAAATCACGATCTACATCACATACGAATCAACAGGCCTGGTAGTTCCCTTTCGCAGTTCAGTTGCCTTTGTACGGTGAGCGAAGGCGCTTGCGCGCCGTGTCGGCTCGGGAGGTATTCGGGCCGGCGTCAATTGCTTCCTGATAATCGGTCATGGCCTTGGCGCGTTCGCCCAGGACGTCGCGGCATTCTCCCGCGGCCAGCAGCGAACGGATTTTGAGCTCGGGCCCGACATTTTTAATAGATGCGACCTTCTCATAAGCGTCTGCCGCTTCAGGGTAGTGGCGCTGACCACGGAGCGCCTCACCTAATCCGAAATAGGCGAGTTCCAGCTGAGGGTCACTGAAATAGCCGGGGCGTGCAGCTTCTGTGAGCACTTCGCGGTAAGCCGCAACGGCGGCCATACCCTCGCCTGCGTCTTTGCGCAGGTTTGCTTCTTCAAGATGGAAGAGGAAATCGCGAGGATATTCGGACTTGAGCTTGCGCACTACCTGAATGGCTTCCTGATATTTTGATTCGCGGCGCAAAAAGAGCGCGATCACGGTTCGAGCTTCGACGCTGGTGTTGACGCCGCGATCGCCGGCATCGCGCAACATGGCGAGACCGGTGGATCTTGATCCGGTGATACCCGCAAAACCGATGAGGAATTTGAACGGCCACGGAAGCGCGCCAACGACGTATTGGTAAACACCGACTACGAGTTTGGCATCGACGTAGTTCGGGTCGATTTGCAGGACGCGTTCTTCGTCGTCTTTAGCCTTTGTCGCCAGCCGGAATCCGCCGCGAAAGTCGCGATCGACCATGGCCAGATAAGTGGTTTGAAGGCTTCGGGCCCATCCGCGGGCAAAGAGGGCGTTTACGTCGTTGGGATTCTTGCTGAGACGCGCATCGGCCTCTCTCACCGCATCGTCGGCCAGGCCCAGGATGACCCTGCGGGCTTCTGGGTCACTGGTGGTGGCGTGCCTGCCGGTGAGGAAGCCATCGTTTGCGTAGAAGGTGGTGTCGAGCAGGTCCTGACGATAGAGCTCCTGAAAGAGCGTGACTTCGAGCAGGTATGCGGTCGCCTGGGGATCGCCGGGATGTTCGGCGCGGATATGTTGAAAGCGCTGTATGGCTCCGGTGTAGTCGAGATTGTAAAAATGGCTGAAGGCTTCGTGGACCTGCGGGTCGTAGTTCATGGGATTTGTGTCTCCGGCGGCCCATGCCGCGGAGGCAACGCCGAGACCTGCGGCAAGACACGCGGCAAGACGCACAACCGGCCACACGATCTTTCGCATACGAACGGGTCCCCTTTCCTAATTTAGTTCATGGGGCGTTTGAGAGTTGCCGTTTGGCGACCGTGTGAGGATTGAAACGCGCTTGCATTACCATGAAGGTATGCCGATACCAGAGAGGCTTAATCCAACTTTTGCGCGCGGCGGTGAGAGCGTGACGCGTATTGACCCGATTGAAGAAGCGCGGAAGCGATTGATTGTTGCGCTCGATTATCCGAATGCTGCGGCTGCTTTCGATCTCGTGGATCGGCTTGAGTCGCAGTGCGTGTGGTTCAAGGTTGGACTGGAGCTGTTTGTGGCGGCGGGGCCTTCGCTGGCTGAGCAACTTGTTGAGCGGGGCTGCTCGATTTTTCTTGATCTGAAGTTCAATGACATTCCGAACACGGTGGCGGGTGCGGTCAAGTCAGGCGCTGCGCTGGGCGCACGCTTGATGACCATCCATGCCAACGGCGGACCGGCGATGCTGGCAGCCGCGCAGACGGCGCTGGAGGGTCTGGCGGATGCACCGCGGTTGCTGGCAGTGACGGTGCTTACCAGCATGGATCAGTCGCAGGTTGCGGCGGTGGGAGTGGAACGTACTCCCGCAGCCCAGGTGGAACTGCTTGCTCGGATGGGACTGAGCGCGGGGATCAACGGGTTTGTGTGCTCGCCGCAGGAAGTGGCAGCGCTGCGTGCGCTGGCCGGGCCAGAGGCAGTGCTGGTGATTCCGGGGATTCGTCCCGCGGGCGGCGAAGCAGGCGACCAGAAACGGGTGGCGACGCCTGCAGATGCATTGCGGCAAGGGGCGAGCTACCTGGTGGTGGGGCGGCCGATTACTCAGGCGGCTGATCCTGCTGCCGCGGCAGCGGGGATTCTGGCTGAGATGGCTGCGGCTCTTCCTGTCAGGGAATAACCAGAGGCGCGATCGACTCGAATGCCGATCATCCCGGAGTGACTGCCCGGCTATAGTGCCTGATTAGCGATGCTTATCGCATTGAACGCGAAGTTATTCTCGCCTTGGATACCGCATTCACCGGGGATTGGGTGCGTCTCGAAATAAATAAAAATTAAATTTCCTTGAAAAGTGCGCCTAAGACGGCGATTGAATATTCGCCACGGCGAGCAATATTGAACAGAAGGCGGGCAACCTTTCACCTAGTCTGAATCCATGTCACGCCGAAGATCACAGGTTATCCTTCATCCAGCGATCGGCAGACTGCAAGGAGCGATATCATGACTACCACAATGCCATTCGCCCACCGAAGGAATCCAGATGCTTCAGTAGATTCAATCTGCACGACGTGCTTCCAAACCATTGCGACCGAATATAGCGAGACCAAGCTCTTTGAGCATGAGGCGCGCCATGTATGTGTACCACACTGGCAGTTCCGCCGCGACCCAATCCGAGTCCGTTAGTGGCCCCTCTTCGCACCGCGAGCGTAATCGCATTTCAATGAATCGGCCTGCCCCTGCGCTGCAGTGTTTAAAAAACTATTTTGAAGTGCTTCACGGCTTTGTCGCAGCTCCAGTCCGCATTCAATGACAATATTGATCGCTCCCCTTGCGCTTCTACAGGAATCGTTGTACTCTCTCCTGTAGAAGTGAAAGGGGACGCATGACTGCGCTTCAGATTGACCTTCCACAAGGAACACTTGATCTTTTGATTCTGCGTACACTTGCGCTCGGCAAGCAACATGGCTGGGCCATCTCTGAACGAGTCCAACAAATGTCGAGCGATGTGTTGCGGATCCAGCAAGGCTCGCTCTATCCGGCACTCCACAGACTTGAGCGGCGTGGACTGATCAAGGCTTGCTGGGGAACATCTGAGAACAACCGCCGCGCCAAATATTACGAACTCTCGAAGAGCGGGCTTAAGCAACTGGAAGTTGAAAAGGACGCATGGGCAAAAATGACGGCCGCTGTAGCGCAGGTGCTTGGGACGGCCCGGGAGGCTGGGAATGCTTAGCGATTTGATTTTCCGATTTCGTTCATTGTTCCGGCACAAAGCCGTTGAGAACGAACTTGAAGAGGAACTTCAATTTCACTTCGAGCAACAAGTGGAGAAGCATGTTCGAGCAGGCCTCTCCCGGCAGGAAGCCATGCTGCAAACTCGTCTCGAATTCGGCAACCTCGGCAAGGTAAAGGAAGAATGTCGAGAATCTCGCGGCATTACCCTTTTGGCAACCACGGTTCAGGATATTCGGTATACCCTGCGTCAGTTACTTAGAACTCCGGCATTCACAATTACTGTGATGCTTACGCTGGCGCTGGGAATTGGCGCAAATTCAGCTATTTTCACGCTCGTGAACGCGATGCTTTTAAGGAAGCTGCCAGTCGCCGATCCTGGATCTTTGGTGCGAGTGGGCGATAACAACGATTGCTGCCAAGGCTCCGGGCTCAGGCAGAATGGCGACTATGCGATGTTCTCCACCGCCTCATACGAGCAGTTGAAAAAGAACACACCTGAGTTTGAACAGTTGGCCGCGATGCAGGCCGGTTTCGGATTCCGCCCGGTGATAGCCAGGCGCGATGGTTCCCAGTTGGGGGCGCGTTCGGTGATGGGCGAGTTTGTCTCAGGCAATTACTTTCAAACTTTTGGTCTTCAGCCGCGGGCTGGGCGTTTACTGGCTGACTCAGACGATACGCAGGGCGCCCCCATGACTGCGGTTATGAGTTATGAGTCGTGGCAGCGGAATTATGCGGGGGATACCTCCGTGGTGGGAAGCACGTTTTGGATCAACACGAAGCCGGTAACAATTGTTGGAATTGCACCGGAAGGTTTTTATGGCGACCGGTTGTCGACCGATCCACCGGAATTCTACCTGCCGATTGAGACGTTGCCGGTACTGGCAAGCGCCCAATATGTTCACGACCCCAATCAGGATTGGCTCTACATTATCGGGCGCATAAAGCCGGGCGTTGCTGTTGCTCCGCTCCAGGTCAAGGTGACCGAGCTGCTGAGGCAATCGCTTGCAACGGTCAACTATTTCTCAGGACAACAGGACAAGGCACAACTGAGTAAGGTCCACGTGGTGCTGACGCCGGGTGGCGCCGGGATTCAGGCGATGCAGGAGGGATACGGGTCAAGCCTGAACTTGTTGATGTGGATTGCCGGTCTTGTATTGCTGATTGCCTGCGCCAACATTGCAAATCTTTTGTTGGTGCGCGGGATGGGACGGCGCGCGGAGATTGCCATGCGTGTTGCGCTAGGAGCGATGCGGGGCAGGATTGTTCGTCAGTTACTTACTGAAAGCATCGTGCTGTCCGGGATGGGCGGCATTGTCGGCCTTGCCGTTGCCTATGCGGGAGCGCGCATGCTGTTGATGCTGGCATTCCCCGGAGAGCAGAACATACCGATCCACGCCAGTCCATCTCTCCAGGTACTTGAGTTCGCATGTGGGTTATCGCTGTTGGCCGGGCTTCTGTTTGGCGTCGCGCCAGCCTGGATCTCAGCGAAAGGTGGCGCAGGCGACGCAATGCGGAGCGGTGTTCGAATTAAAACGTCAGGAGCTTCCCTCCTACAGCGCGGGTTGGTAGTTCTTCAAGTTGGACTGTCACTGGTGCTGCTGGTTGCCGCCGGCTTGTTTTTGCAAAGCCTGAGCAAACTCGAAAGCAAAGATTTAAAGCTGAACGTGATGAACAGATATATCGTGCACATCAATCCGCAGGCAGCGGGCTATACAGCAATCCAACTGGAGGCACTTTGCCGCACGATTGAGGACCGATTCCATGCGCTTCCAGGCGTAATGAAAGTTGGCGTATCTTCGTATACGCCAATGGAAAATAACAACAACGGCTGGGGTGTGCAGGTGCAGGGCAAGCCCTTTAATCATGTCGTAGCTTCAGTGATCCACGCCAATGCGGAGTATTTCGATTCGGTGGGAACTAAAGTGGTGGCGGGGCGCGGAATCAGCATTCTAGATACTCCAGCTGCGACTCCAGTGGCGGTGATCAACCAATCGCTGGCAAAAAAGCTGTTCAGCACTGGCGAGAACCCCATCGGACATCACATTGGATCGCCGGGGCCGAATTCACCCGGAGATTTTGAGATTGTTGGCGTGGTAGAGGATACGGCCTACACGAATGCGCGGTGGAACGATCATTCGATGTATTTTGTGCCGACGATGCAACGCTCGGTCAGTTCAAAACAGCCGATTGAAAAAGACGAGTCGCTTTATCTGGGAGCGCTTGTGATTGAAACCGAGCGTCCAATCAATAACATGGAAAAACTCGCCCGAACAACACTTGCCGACATCAATCCAAATCTGACGGTCATGAAGTTTCAGACCTTCGAGGATCAAGTTGGCGATCGGTTTTCAACGGACCGAATGATTTCTCGACTGTCAACGCTGTTTGGTGCATTGGCGCTTTTGCTGGCGGCAATTGGGCTCTACGGAGTTACGGCCTATTCCGTTGAAGGACGCACTTCTGAGATTGGCATTCGCATGGCGCTCGGTGCAAAGCGCGCTGGCGTGGTTGGGATGGTTATGCGAGGAGCCATGATTCAAATTGCATTAGGGCTCGCGCTCGGCATACCAATAGCACTGCTTTGCGTGCGGTTTGTGAAGTCTCAACTCTATGAGGTGACCGGGACAAACTTCCAGGTGATGGCGGGCGCAATTGGAATCCTGTCGCTGGCGGCATTCGCTGCCGGGATCATTCCCGCACGGCGGGCGGCCTCCATCGATCCCGTGAGGGCTCTGAGGTCGGAATAGGTTCGAGGAGCCAGCGTTCGTCCTCTTAGAGGATCAGGGGACTACAAACAGCAAAAAGCCCGGCGGGTTGCCGGGCTTTTCGTTTGCTGCTTCTAAAACTCTCGAGTGCTGCTTAAAGCTTTTCGTGGAACTCGCAGACGGAGCACGAGATATAAACTCCGCCCGGGATGCCGCGCTCGCGGTCCTTGACGCGCTTGACGATGCGCGTTGCTTTGCCACATTTAGGACAGTCGGTTGACTTCGTCGTGTCCATTACCTTTTTACGATCACCAGTCTTTGCAATCTTCGCCATGAGTGGGGTGTTTCTCCTTCGTTAGGTGTCTCTGCACACACGCGCAAAAATGCGCGCGGCTTCAACGGCGCGGTCATGTGCTGCCCTTCAATGCAAGGTAATTGCGCGGAAGGCGCGGGACTCGCTGTCTCCAGTTTACATGAATCCCGCTGGCCGATTAGTTCTTCTGGCTGGTTCCCGAGGCAGGGGCCGGCTGGGTTGTGCTGTCCGGTTGCGCGTCAGGAACGGTATCGGGATTGTCGCCGGGTTGCGCCTGCGGCTTGGGTTTTGGCATCTGCACTGGCCGCATTTTGTCACGGTCTCTCTGGCCGGCCGGCACGTTGGTGGACTGCTGCTCCGATGGAAGCTGTTCGCCTGGCTGGCGCAGCGTTGGCGGCGGAGCGGGCGCTTCCTTTTCAGGATCGCGCTGCACGTCGCCCTCTTTTACTATCTTTACGCGGTTTTCAGCAGTAATGACGGGTGCGCCGTTGGTGCGCATCATGCCTGAGACTTCGTCCTTGGTGAAGATCTCAGGTGACTCGCCGACCTTGGCGATCTCAACACGGATGACGCGATTGCCGTTGATACGAACAAAATCGACTTCCTCCGGCGGAGTGCCGTAGATCCACTCCTCAAACGGCATCTGGCCTTCCATCTCGCGGGATTTCGAACGAGGAGCTCCTTTGGCAAAGACCACCATGTCGGTGCTCATGCCCACCAACACCTGATGGTTGAGTATGGCGTCTTTAAGCGCGGTTGGAAGAGTGTCAGTGAATGCCTGGATGGGTGTCTTTACGTCGAAGGATATGAGAGGCGCGAGCAGCGCCTTGACCTGCGCGCCGGTAAGCGCCGGGACTGATTTACCGAAGTCGAGAGTGAGGCGCGCACCTTCAGGGTCCTTCATGTCCTGCACTACCGGTTGTGTGTAATTAGGGTCGCCGCCAATTTCAATGTGGCGCAGGAAGCGATGTTTTGCGTCGGGTCCGCCGTTGAGCTGGAAGACGATTTTTCCGTGATCGACTTTCAGATCGGTAATGACGACCCGATCCCCTGGCTTGGCCGAGGTTCCGTTGTTGATGACCATGTTCAAATAGTCATCTCCGGCCGGCTGGAGTTTACCGTTGGCAACCAGCGTGAGTCCTTTGTGACCGCGCGGGAATGGGCGCATGGCAAAACCCTGCTCCGCTTCAAGCAGGCGGATCAATCCAAGACGGGTCTTGGTGTCCATTGGCAGCGGAGGGAGCTCTACGTGAGTTGGGGTAATCTGGCTATATTGCCGGTCGACCTGTCCCTCCTGTCCCTGTGGGACGGCGACTGGGCCGCCTTTTCGCGTATCAATGGTGATCTGCGCGGCTGTAGATCCGAACGCAAACATCGCTGCTGCGCACACGGACAATACTAGCCTTGAGCGTTGATGGCAGAGGAGCCACCCAGCCGTACGCGTTATCGAGTTCGCTTGCTGGGGGATAAATGCCCGGATCATGGGAGCCTCCCATGGAGTTCAACTACATTATGGCGCAAAACCGGGTATCCGCTCATTTCTTCGGATAAGCACCCGCGAATACCGGGTTCTGGACGGTTCGATGCGTTCGGAATTGCCGGGGTAATCCGAGCACGCGCATTCAAGAGGGAACCCCGCATAAGTAGACGTTCAGCAGCGGGAAAGGGTGCTAGTTAGAATCGCCGGGCGCGCGGGGTTCAATGTTTTGCGGCGGATAGGTATTGGCTACGGGCGCCGGGCCGATCTGCACCAGTGGCGGTGGCGCGGGTTCCGAGCCGGTTACAGCGCTGTGCTGAGACGCTATTTGGTGTTGGGTTTGAGCGGCCGCGCCCAGGTCCACAGGG
>Ga0265314_10000924_pt1 | contig 34598 bp, 33 predicted proteins | sample 4126metaG_FD_203106 | JGI IMG/M metagenome (GOLD analysis project Ga0265314, IMG submission 203106) | Rhizosphere microbial communities from Carex aquatilis grown in University of Washington, Seatle, WA, United States - 4-1-26 metaG | ecosystem: Host-associated > Plants > Roots > Rhizosphere >...
GTCGGCGGCGCGACAGCTGCACGCCGCCGGAGAGGAAGCAGGCCCAGTACAGCGCCACGGCGAGCGGCACGCTGGCCACCGTCTCCTTGCACAGCACGCCGAGCAAGCCGCTGCCGAGGGCGAGCGCCAAGCCGGCGACGCGGCGCGGCGCGGCTTGCTGCGTCGCCGCGGCGATGAAGCCGAGCAGGGCCAGCAGGTAGAACAGTGCGGCGAGGCTCTCGGCGCGTTGCACGATGTAGCTGACCGCCATGGTTTGCAGCGGGTGGGCGACGAAGATCAGCCCGACCAAACCGGCCAAGGGGACGGCGCGCTCGCGATAGCGGCCGGCGAAGTGCGGCAGGCGCAGGGTCGTCAGCACCAGGATGTAGACCAGCAGCGCGTTGCAGAGGTGGATGGCGATGTTGACCAGATGAAAGCTGCCGGTCTCGGGTCCGCCCCAGCGGACATTGAGCGCGAAGCTCAGCGCGGTGAGACCGCGCAGGCGGGTGACGTACGACAGCAGCGGCTGCAGCGACTGCACCGACGGATTCTTGGTGATCTCGAAATAGTCGTCGAACAGAAACGGTACGTTGAAGCTGTTGGCGAAGACGACGGCGCCGAGCGCCGCGATGCCGAGCGGCCACAAGAGCGCCGCGATGCTGATCGGCGCCGCGCGTCGCGCCGCGGCGGCTGGCGCCGGTGCGACGGTCGAGTCCTTGCGGCGCGAGGCTTTGCCCATGGAGTGGGGGCTCTAGCGCGCCGCCTCGGCGCGCTCAAACCGCGACGCGCGTGCGCAGCCAGAGCAGGCTGGCGTTGAGCAACTCGTGCAACACCATAGCGGCGTCGCGCCCGCTGCGCTTGCGCACGGCGAAGGAGTGGTCGCCATCCTCGACGACATGCAGCGTGGCCTGCGGCAGCGGCGCCAACACCGGGCGCAGCTGCTCCAACGGGCACAGCGCGTCACGCGTGCCGGTGAGAAACAACATCGGCGCGGCGATGCTCGCCAAGTGCGCGGCGCGCAGCTTGTGCGGCTGGCCGGCCGGATGCAGCGGATAGCCGAGGAACAGCAGGCCGTCGACGGTGGCACCGTGAGCGGCGATGTGCGACGCCATGCGGCCGCCCATCGACTTGCCGCCGATGACGACGCGACCACTGCCGAGGTGAGCATCGACCCGCACCGCATCGAGCACGGCGCGCCAGCAGGCTTCCAGGACGGGCGCTCTGTCCGGCGCGCGCTTGCCCTGGTCGGTGTAGGGAAAGTTGAAGCGCACGGTGGCGACGCCGCGCGCCGCCAAGCCGTCGGCGAACTGCACCAAGAACGGATGGTGCATGTCCGTGCCGGCGCCGTGCGCCAGGATCACGGTGGTGTCGAGCCGTGGTGCGGCGGCCGCAGCGGCTACCGCCGAGACGCTGCCGCCGTCAACGGAGATGCGCCGTGCGGCATGGCGTGCCGTTCGCACCGAAGGCGTGATACTTCCCACCACGCCCTCCTATCGCATCGCCCGCCGCGCTGCATCGCGCCACTCGCACACTTTGCTCGGCGCGTCGCCGCCCGGCCGCCGGCCGACTTCGCGGCAAGCGCCGCACGGCGTGCGCCGCCGCGCGCTTCAAGCGCCACTGCTCTAGAGGAACGTTCCGAGAAAGTGCTCGAACTCGATGTTCAATTTGACGATCACCGCATCGGAGCCGGGCGTAAGGCCAAAGCCGGGACCGAAGCTGTACTCGAGACCGCCGGCGAGCTCTCCGCGCACCACCGGGAAAACATAGTGCTGCTGCTCGGACAGCGGGTCGACATCGTCGATCAGCCCGATGCCGCCGTAGAACTCCAGCCCCGGCGACAGCCAGCGCTGGTAGTTGTAATAGAGCCCGGCGACGTAGCCGAACTCGAACCCCTTGTTCTTGTCGGGGCCGACAAAGATCGCCTTCTCGAAGATGGGGTTCAGGTCGATCTCGACGGGTCCAATGTCTTTTTGAATGATGGGCCGCAGCTCGAGCTCCAACTCGCTGCTGTCGAACTGCGGCACCTGGTGCCATTCCAGCTCGACGTACCAGCCGAGGTCGACCGGCAGCTCTCCCTGTTCGAGCACACTGCCGCGCAGGCGATACTTCGAGCCGGCGTACTGGAAGTCGGCGCCGTCTGGCTTCGCCAAATTCAGATAGGCCGCCGCTTCGATCTTGTCGGTCAGCCCGTAGGTGACCTCGATCGACGTGCGGTACATGTGCTCGCTCGCATAGTCGCCGCTCGAGGTGCCCTCGTCGCCTTGATTGTGGCCGTCGGCGACGAAGCTATTGAGCGATTCGACCTCCAGCACGCCGTGCCCGACGGTGTTGGCCGGATAGACCTCGAATTCCCACGCATCGACTTGCGCCTGCGCCGCGCGGCGCGCGGCGAGCGCGAGGAGCAGCCCGAACAGCATCTGACGTCGGAAGGACAAACGCATGTAACCCCCGTTAGGATGGCGGCGGCGATCCGGCCGATCGGGCCCAATCGATCAGCAGGTCGCGCTGCGTTGCCGTCAGACGCGCGTCGGCGTGCAGCAGCCTATAGTACCAAGGCGCCATTTGGCCGCCCGCCACCGCGGCGCGGATTTCTTCCAGCTTGTGGTGCGCCGTCTCCGGGTCGGAGGCATAGGCATCCCACTGCGAGAAGTTCAGGCGCGCGCGGCCGGCGCTGACGTCGTGCTCCAGCAACCACGCGAACGGCGCGACATACCCATACCATGGCCAGCGGGTGTGGTTGGAGTGACAGTCAAAGCAGGCGCTGCGCAGCACGGCGTCGACGCTGGGCGCCGCCACCAGCTCGCCGGCGGCCTCCGGGGGCGGCGCGCCGAGGCGAACGAATTGCGCGCCGAGCAGCAGCACGGCAGCACAGATCCACAGCCGACGCACACGAACCGCCGCAGCTACTTGCTGACGATGCTCCCCGGCGGCGTATCGCTATGGAAATCGTCGAAGAACGGGTAGGCGCCCGCCTTGAGCGCCGGCAGGTACACGGTGATCGTCTCGCCGGGCTGAACGACGCGTTCGCGATGCAGCTCGAAGCTTTCGAATTCGATGGCCGCCGTGTCGTTGTTCGTGACGCGCAGCTGCAGGGCGGTATCGGCTGGAACGGTCAGCTGGCTCGGCTCGAAGCGGCCGTTGGCCAACGTGAGCTCGAACACGGGCGCATCACTCGCGGCGGCTACGACGGCCGAAGCCAGCATTGCGGCACACGCCGCGCCGATGCGCCGGCGCCTGTTGCGCGTTGCACACATCCACCACCCCGTCGCGAGCGTCGAGTTCGTCATCCATCCTCCGGATCGACCGACTCTCTATCAGGTGATGAAAACGATTATCAATACCAATTTCATTTTCTCGCCGGCCGCGTGGGGTGTCGACGCGCTCGACCATGCGCCGCGCCTGTCGGCCCTCCAGGCGACCCAGCGCGTGTCCGCTGTGCGGCGATGTGCCGTCGAGGCGGCTCACGCTGGCCAGCGGTCCGTTCAGCCAGAGGCTGGGATCAGCTCCAGACCGCGCAGCTCGTCGGCGCTGCGCCAGTCGCGCAGGATGCGGAAGAACTCCTCCGAGCCGCCGCCGTAGAAGCCGTTCTGGCCGCTGCGCTCACCCGGCCTGCCCTCGTTATTGTAGTAGCCGGGCGTGCAGCTCTCGAGGAATTCCTGCGCCATCACGGCGAGGCGAATAATCGTGTCGACCCATTCCGCCTCCGCCGCCGCGGAGACCTCGACCGTGCCGATGCCGTGGTCGAGGGCGTGCCGGATGATGTACGCGACATGCTTGCTCTGCTCATTCAGCATGTGCGGGTAGTTCACGGTGAAGCCGGCCTGCTGATTGCCCATGATGAAGCAGTTCGGGAAGTCGCGGCTGTGCATGCCGTGCAGAGTGCGCACGCCGCCAGCCCACTTCTCGGTCAGGCTGATGCCGTCGCGGCCGAAGAGCTCGTAGCCGGCGCGCCGTGCGTAGTCGGTGCCGACTTCGAAGCCGGTGGCATAGATCAGGCAATCGAGCTCGTACTCGACGCCGGCGACGACGACGCCCTGCGGCGTGATGCGCTCGACGCCTTTGCCCTGCGTGTCGATCAGCGTGACGTTCGGCCGGTTGAAGGTGTCGAGATACTCGTCGTGAAAGCACGGTCGCTTGCAGAACTGCCGATAGTACGGCTTCAGCGCCTCGGCGGTGGCGGGATCGCGCACGATCGTTTCGACGCGTGCGCGGATCTGCTCCATCTTTTGAAAGTCGGCCAGCTCCAGCGTCTTGGCGATGCCGTCGCGCGCCATGGCGCCGTCGGAGTCTTCGCGCGCCATGACCAACAGCTTGCGGATGATGTCGGTCCAGCCGTCGCTGACCAGATCCTCTTCCTGGAATCCGCCGGTGACGAGGATGTTGAAATTGTCCATGCGCTGCTGGTGCCAGCCGGACCGCAGGCTCTGCGCCCATTCGGGATCGGTCGGGCGATTGCCGCGGACGTCGATGGACGACGGTGTGCGCTGGAATACGAAGAGCCGCTCCGCTGCCTCGCCGACGTGCGGTACGCACTGCACCGCGGTGGCGCCGGTGCCGATGATGCCGACGCGTTTGCCGCGCAGTCCGCGCAAGCCGCCGTTCGAATCGCCGCCGGTGTAGGCGTAGTCCCAGCGGCTGGTGTGGAAGGCATGGCCGGCGAACGACTCGACGCCCGGGATACCCGGCAGCTTCGGCCGGTTGAGCGGCCCGTTTGCCATGCAGACGAAGCGCGCCCGCATGCGGTCGCCGCGATTGGTCGTCAGCGTCCAGCGCGCCGCTGCCGCGTCCCAGCGCATCTCGGTCACTTCGGTCTGGAAGCAGGTGCGCCGATACAGATCGTAGTGCCGTCCGATCGCCCGACTGTGCGCCAGGATCTCGGGCGCGCGCGCGTATTTCTCGGTCGGAACATACGACAGCTCTTCGAGCAGCGGCAGATAGATGTACGCTTCGACGTCGCACATCGCGCCCGGGTAGCGGTTCCAGTACCAGGTGCCGCCGAAGTCGCCGCCCTTCTCGATGATGCGCAGATCTTCGATGCCCGCCTCGCTCAGGCGCGCGCCCGCCAGCAGCCCGCCGAAGCCGCCGCCGATCACCGCCACCTCGATCTCGTCGGTCAGCGGCGCGCGCGTAAAACCCGGCTCGATATAGGGATCCTCGACGAACGACGCGAAGCGGCCGGCGACTTCGACATATTGATCGTTGCCGTCGGCGCGCAAGCGTTTGTCGCGCTCGCGACGGTACTTCTCGCGCAACGCGTCGGGATCGAAGGCGCGCGCGGCGGCGTCGGGCGGAATCGAGCGATCAGTCATGACAGGCCTCGCTGAGGCTGAGATCGTCGCGGCGCCGCGCCCCTCTGCGCAGGAATGCGCGCGCGGCCGTCGACGATCGATCTTTTCCAGGTACCTCGATGCAGGTTCCGGCGGCGCTGCAACACAGTCGGCACCCTACGCGCCGCGCCGGGCTCGCTCGCGCGCCATGCGCTGCAAGCGCGCGCTGGCCAACGTCTTGTGGAAACGCCGCGGCATCAGCCGTTTGACGCGCCACATGAGCCGCGCTTCGCGCATCGGCAGACAGTAGAGATCGCCGCGCGCCACGGCGCGCAGCGCGGCGGCGGCAACCTGATCGGCGGTCATGGTCGAATTGGCGAACGCCGATTCCGCCATGGCGCGCTCCGCGTCGCTGGCGACGCGCGCGGTTTCGAGGAGATTCGTCTTGAAGAACACCGGGCACAACACGGTGACGCCGATGTGGTGCTGCGCGACCTCGGCGGCGAGCGTTTCGGACAGCGCGATAACGCCGGCTTTGGTCACATTGTACGGCGCCATGGTCGGCGCGCAGGCGATGCCGGCCGCCGATGCGACGTTGAGCACCGCGCCGCCGCCCTGCTTGATCAAGCGCGGAGTGAAGACGTGGCAGCCGTGGATCACCCCCCACAGGTTGATCGACATGATCCACTGCCAGTTCGCCAGCGGCGCCTCGCCGATTGCGCCGGTGGCGGCGACACCGGCATTGTTGACCACCAGATCGATGCGTCCGAGCACGCGATCGGCTTCGATCCCGAGCTGCTCGACCTGTGCCGCATCCGAAACATCGGTAGTCGCCACGTGCGCCTCGGCGCCGCGCGCGCGACAGAGCTCGGCGGTCTCGGCGCCGCGCGGTTGATGGATGTCGGCGAGCAGCAGGCGCACCCCAGGCCGTGCCAGTCGCAGGGCCAGTGCGCGACCAAGCCCGCCGCCGGCGCCGGTCAAAACCGCCGTAGTGATGTCGCTCATACGCAATTCCAAGCCCTTCTGTTCATTGTGGATGCCGACGCCTGGTGAGACCGCGCACCGAATTCGGCGGAGGTCGGCAAACCGCGGCACCAGCTCCGCTAGGCGAGGCTACGTACGGATCTGTACGAAATAAACCGTGGATCCGGCAAGACGGTCTCTGCGCCGAGCCGTCGGTCGAAATTGACCGCTGCGCCGCCAGATCCCTGTGGTAGCTTGCTGCGCCACGATGCTGTCCGCCGCATGGGTCCCCGGCATGCGCGAGCGCGGTGAAGTGGTCGACGCCTACCGCCGCGAAACGCGGGCGCTGATTGCCGCCCGTTTCCCGATCGCCGCGGCGATTTTTCTCGCCTTGATGGCGGTCGCCTACGGCATCGAGTGGCTCTACTTTCCGGCGCGCTGGTGGGAGCTGTCGCTGTGCTATCTCGGCTTCATCGCCGTCGCCGGCACCGGGGTTTCCGCGCTGCGGCGACACCCGCGCCGGTCGACGGAGATCGCCTTGCTCGGCAGCGTCGGTCTGGTCTTCAGCTTGGTGGCCTATCTGGCGCTCGTGCACGGCAGTGCCGAGCTGGCGCTGCTGGCGATGATCGGGTTTCTCACCGGCCAGGTGGTGCAGTTCCCGTGGGGCGCCGGCGGCCAATGTCTCGCCGCGCTCGGTGCGCTGCTGGCCTACCTATGGGCGTTGTATGTCGGTGCGACATCGTCGCTGCCGGTGCCGTACGAGCTGTTCGCGCTCGTCTCGCACGCGCTGATGACCGTGATCGGCGCGCAGCTGTTGGAGAGCTATCGCTTCGCGGCGTTCTGCGAAGCCGCTGACGCGGCCCGTCATGCGACCGAGTCGCAACGCGCCAACGCGGCCAAGAGCGAATTCCTGGCGACGGTCTCGCACGAGCTGCGCACGCCGTTGAACATCATCGTCGGCTACACGGACCTGCTCCTGGAAGGCGCCTTCGAGCGGCCCGACGAGCAGGTGGACGCGCTCGGTCGCATCCAACAGCAGTCGCGCCAGCTGCTCGATCTCATCCAATCGATGCTCGACCTCAACCGCATGGAGGCTGGCGGCATCGCGCTGGTGGTCGAGGAGTTCGCGCTCGACGCCGCGCTCGACAGCCTGCGCGGCGGCCTGCCGGCCAATTGGTGCAAGCCGGAGGTGACGTTGCGCTGGGAGTCGAGCGACAGCGGCACGCGCATGCGCAGCGATCGCGGCAAGCTCGAGATGATCCTGCGCAATCTGATTCACAACGCGCTGAAGTACACCGAGCGCGGCTCGGTGACGGTCAGCGCGCACACCGACCGCGGGCGCGGCTGGATCGACTTCGCCGTCACCGACACCGGGCAGGGTATCGACGGCAAGGATCTCGGCGGCATCTTCGAGATGTTCCGCCAGGGCTCGAGCGGGCCGCCGCGCGGCGGCGGCGTCGGCCTCGGTCTCTACATCGCCAAGCAACTCACCGATGCGCTGGGCGGCGAGATCGCAGTGATCAGTCACCTCGGCGCCGGCGCGCGCTTCACCGTCTCGCTGCCGATCGAGGTGCGCGCCGGCGGACCTGCTTGACGCCCGTCGCGCGACGCGAGAGAGGGCGCTGGTGCCCGAGCCGCTCCGTCCGCTTTCCTTCGGCCAGCTGATCGACGTCGCCGGGCGCTTGATTTGGTCTGCGCCGCAGACGCTGGTCGGCCTCGCCGCGCTGCCGTTCGCCTTTTTCCTACCGGCTACGGCGTTGCCTCTGCCGTCTCTCGATCAGGTCGAAAAACTGCCGGATTTCGCCCCGCTGCTCCCGTGGCTACCGCACATCATCGTCGGCGGCCTGATCTACGTTTCCGTGCTGAGTCTCGTCATGACCGTCGTGCTGGCAGGCCAAGCCTATGCCGCCGCCGTCGCGCGCACTGACCGCGCCCCGCACTTCGGCGTCGCGTGGCGCGTCGGCTGGAAGAATGTGTGGCCGCTCAGCTCCGCGCTGTTGCTGTTGGTGTTGGTCCCGATCGTCTCCATGCTGCCGGTCTTCGCGCTCATCATGCTCCTGCGCTCGTTGTCGTCGTCGACCATGATCATCACGGCGATCGGGCTGATCGTCGTGTGGGCGCTGGCTATGTTCTACGCCATCGCGCGGTTGTCCTTGATCGTGCCGGTCGTGACGCTGGAGCGCCGTACCGGAGCCGCCGCGTTGCGCCGCAGCTGGGATCTGATGCACGGCCAGGTGACCCGAGTGGTCGGCATGTTTCTCGTGGTCGGCGTGTCCGTCACCATCGTCAGCGCGCTGATCGGTGCCGCGGTCGGGGCGGCGGCGATCGTGCAGCCGTCAGTCGGGGTGTGGCTCGGCGCTCTCGTGCAGCTCTGCCTGCAGGCGGTCGGCAGCGCCATCAACGGCGCGCTCCTGGTGGTCGTGTATCTCGACCTGCGCTGCCGGCGGGAAGGATTCGATCTGGCAGGACTGTCGGACCTGCTCGAAACGGTCGAGCGCACCGCACGCTGAGCGCCGCGGCGCTCAGCGCGCTACCGGCGCGCGCCGTCTTCTGGTAGGCGAGGCGGCCATGGCGAAGGCGCACGATCCACGCTACCTGCCGCTGCTGTTCAAGCCCCATCCGTGGCACGGCATCCCGATCGGCGACGATGCGCCGCGCACGGTGACGGCGTTCATCGAGATCGTGCCGTCGGACACGGTGAAGTACGAGCTCGACAAGCAGACCGGCTATCTCAAGGTCGATCGGCCGCAGAAGTTCTCCAATGTCTATCCGACGCTCTACGGCTTGATCCCGCAGACGTACTGCGGCGAGCGTGTCGGCGCCTTCTGCTGCTCGCGCACCGGCCGCAAGGGCATCGTCGGCGACGGCGACCCAATGGACATCTGCGTGCTCACCGAGAAGGACATCTCGCACGGCGACATCATCCTGAAGGCAATTCCGATCGGCGGGCTGCGCATGATCGACGGCGACGAGGCGGACGACAAGATCATCGCCGTGTTGCAGAACGACTTGCTGTTCGGCGGCTGGCGCGATGTGTCCGATGCACCGCCGGCGCTGATCGAGCGCCTGCGCCACTACTTCCTGACCTACAAGCAGGTGCCGGGCGTCGCGCCGCCGAAGGTCGAGATCACCGACGTGTACGATCGCGACGAGGCCTACGACGTCATCAACCGCAGCCGCGCCGACTACGAGGCGCATTTCTCGACCCTCAAGCAGCGCCTCGAGTCGAGCGCCGGATCGCCGCAGCGGCGCGGCAGCGCAGCGAAGAAGCGCGGCGCGTCAAGCGGGCGCCGGTCGTAGTGCGGCGCATCAAACGCGCATCTCGGGAATCGTGATGCCGCTCTACCTCGACGAGATCTGGCTCCAGTGCGATTCGCCCGAGCGCGCCAAGCAGGCGCTGCAGGCGTTTCGGCCGATGGACGGCGCCGGCTTTCCCTGGCCGGAGGGCGTCACGCTGATCGCTGGTCCGTGGTTCTCGAACGAAGAGGCGAAGATCGTGCTGGTGCTCGATATCGCCGATCACGCCAAGACGTTCACCAGCTTTACGCTCGGCCTCGCGCACAGGCTCATCGCGCGCCGCCGCCTCACCCCCGTCGTCGAGTGGGGTGCGCTCGATCAATTGATCGGCATGCTCTGAGGCTATGCCGATCGCTGCATGAGGTGTCGCCGCGTCTGCGACAGCGACGCCGCATTTCGCCAAGAGTGCCATCGGCGGACTGGAGTGACGGGGCCGGGGACGGGCATAGTCGCGCCGTGACGCAGCCCGACTGGTTTCCGCTGCTGCAGTGCGCCCTGGCCGACGGCGATGCCGCGGCGCTGGTTGCGGTGCCGAAGACGGACCTGCACTGCCACGGCTTACTGTCGGTGCCGCCGTCGGCATACGCGGAGATTTTCGGCCGCCCGGTGCCGGCGCCGCCGTCGCGCTTCGACGATTTCACCGCCTTCACGGCCTACATCGTCGGCGAGCTGGCGCCGGCGCTGCGCAGTCCGGCGGCGGTGCGCCGCTTGGTGCGCGCGGCCTTTGCGCGCCTGCGCGACGATGGTGTCGTCTATGCCGAGATGAGCTTCGATCTGTTGCTGCCCAATGCCATCGGCTTGTCGGTGGGGCAGTTCGCCGCGCTATTGGCTGAGGAAGCGGCGCTGGTGGCGCCGCAGGTCGTCGTCGCGCCGGAGGTCGGCGTGAACCGCGTCGTGCCTGCCGACTACGCCGCCTCGCTGGCGCGCGAATGGATCGATACCGGCGTGTTCAAGAGCATCGACTTGTACGGCGACGAGGCGCTGGGCGACGCGTGCGATTTCGCGCCGCTCTACCGCTACGCCGCCGACCGCGGGCTGAAGCGCAAAGCGCACGCCGGCGAGCTGTGCGACGCCATGGCGATGCGCGCCGCGCTGGCGGCGCTGGAGCCCGACGCGATCCACCACGGCGTGCGCGCCGCTGAAGATCCGCATCTGGTCGAGCAGCTCGCGACGCGCGGTATTGCGCTGCATATCTGCCCGACCAGCAACCTCGCGCTGCGCGTCGCGCCATCCTTCGATGCGCACCCGGCGCGCGCCCTGCACGACGCAGGCGTGGCGCTGACCGTCAACACAGACGACCTCACCATCTTCGGCGCCAATTCGTGCGATGAGATTCTCAACCTGGCGCGCATGGGCTTCGCCGCCGAAGACGTCGCCGCGATCATTCAGCGCGGCCTGGCCGAAGCGCGGTAGCGCTCATTGGGCCGCGCCGGTCTGCCGCAAGATCGACAGATCGTTCGAGCTGCCGTTGGTGACGATCAGGTCGAGCCGGCCGCCCGCGTCGAGCGCGGCGGCGCGCACGGTGCGCGGATGCGAGCCGACTGCGATCCGTTGCGGTGCGGTCCACGTGCCGCCGCCCGCGGCGCGAAACAGCGTGACGCTATTGCCGCCGGTGTTGGCGGTGGCGATGTCGAGCCGCCCGTCGCCGTCGAGATCGGCGATCACCAGCCAGCGCAACCCGGCGTCCGCCTGCAGCGTCGGCGCTGCCGCAAACCCGCCGTGGCCATCGTTGATCAGCGGATGGACGACGCCCTGCGCATCGCCGATCACCAGGTCGACGCGGCCATCGTCGTCGACGTCTTCCGGGGCCAGCACGTACGCCGGCACGCTGCCGTACGGGATGGACTCGGCGGCCGCGAACTGGCCGCCACCGCGGCCGCGCAACAGCGAGACGTCGTGCGAGCCCCAGTTCAAGACGGCGAGATCCTCGATCCCATCGTCATCGAAATCGGCGGCGCGCACGTCGGCGGGATTGGTGCCGGCGCGAAGCGCCGGGGCAGCGGTGAAACCGCCGTGTCCATCGCCGAAATACATCGACACGGTGCCGCGGCCCGCCAACGCGGCGACGTTGCTCTCGTCCGCAACGGCGATGTCGAGATTGCCGTCGCCGTTGAGGTCGGCGATCGCGACCTGAAAGGGTGCGAGACCGGCCGCGTACGCATGCGCGCTGCCGCCGCCGCGGCCGTCGCCCAGCACGACGACGACTTGATTGGTCTCGGCGACGGCGACGACCAGATCCGCGTTGCCGTCGCGGTTCAGATCGGCGACCTCGATGCCGCGCGCGATGAGACCGACGGGAACCGGTGGCGCGGCGTGAAACGCTCCATCGGATCCGGCGAGCAGCACGCTCAGCTGGTTGCTGGCCGCGTTGGTGATGGCGAGATCGGCGCGCCCGTCGTGGTTGAGATCCGCCACGGCCACCGAGAACGGCGTCGGCCCGTCCGGCACGCGCTGCTCGGCGAACAGGGGCGGCGCGGCTGGTGCGTGCGAGCGCAGCGCACAGGCGGGCAGCGCGGCTGCCGACGCGACAGCGCCGGTGAGCAGCGTCGCGCGCCCGATGCCGCGGCCGACCGCCGCTAGCGCAGCGACCGTGGCGCAGCGCCGCGCTATTTGCCCGCTGCCGGCGCGCCGCCCGGCATGGCTTGATGGCCGGCCAGCGCCTTCTGCAGGATTATTTGGTTCAACGCCTGCGTCAGGCCGCGATCGGCCAGGCTGAACGTGTGCACACTGGTGTTCAATGCCAAGGTGGTGTGGTCGGTCTGCCAGATCTGCAGCGGGCCCTGCGTGCTGGTCGGCGCGCCGTAGCGTTTGCGCAACGCGGCGTCGACTTTGGCGTCGCGCGGCGCGCAATCGAAGCGCGCTTCGTAGAAGTGATCGGAGAGGAAGCCGAGTACGATCGTGCACGGGCCGAGTCCCTCATAACGTTCGCCGGTCACCTGCATGAAGGTGATCGGTGTGTTGGCCGGCACCACCGGTGTGGCGGCCAGCGGTGCGAGGGACGGTAACATGGATCGCGCCTCTTCGATCGACATGCCGAAACGCAGCGGGCCGTAACCGGTCGGCTCGGCCGGCGATGCGGCGGACGCCGCGCTGGCGGCGGCGAGGGCCATGGCGAGCGCGAGGCAGGCGCGACGGGCGCGCGGGAGGATGCGAGTTGGCGCGCTCTCCTGCCCGAGGCGAGCGCGCCGCGTAAATGAGAACCCTGTCCGGTTGGGCACGAGTGGGTTCGCCCTTCCTTATTGGCAGCTGAGCGTGTTCTGCGTCGTCAAGTCGTTGCCGAGCAGACCGTGCAGGGCCGGCAATACGCTGACCGTCTTGCCGCCGCTGGTGTTGCTGGTGGTCGCCTGGGCGCAGTTGAACGGCGCGCCGGTGAGCGGACCGCCGTTGATCGTCACGCCGGCGGTGTTGTTGGCGTCCTTCACCAAGGCGCTGGCCGACCCGGTGGTCTGCGGCAGCGCATTCGGCGTCGCCGGCGTCGCCGGCGTGTCGTCATCCGTGCAGGCGATGCCGTCCGGTCCGAGCTCCGAAGCCAGCACCACTTGAATCTCCGTCGTGGCGAGGAAGAACGCGTCGCCGGGTGCCGCTGGCGCGGTGGTCACCTGCAGGCAGGGGCCGCCGTTGATGACGCCGGAGTGCACGGCATCGGCCGTATCGGCGGCGCAGAATTGGCCGGCCGGCGGCGGCGTGGTCTCGCATTCGTCGGCGAACAGCCCGCCGCCCAGGTCGGTCACCATGTGATCTTGGCAGATCGTATAGTTGACCTTCGGCGCCGTGCCACCGCAGGCGATGTAGCCCTCGGTGCGGAAGGCGCGCACGCAGGCGTAGGCGGTGCCGGGAATGACGGTCACGGTGTCGAAGCCTTTCGCCGGCGTGCCGAGGACGGCGTACTCACCCGACGGGAAGATGCTCGGCACGTTGCACAGGCCGATGCTGATCGCGCCGCTGAGGCCGAACGTGATCGGCGATCCGGTGGTGTGCACCTCACCGCCCGAAGTGTTGTCGAGGATGCAGGCGTGCGAGAAGCACGGCGGATTGCTGACCAGATCGCACAACGGGCAACCGCCGGCATCGCTCAGCGCACGCATGATGTTGACCAGCGGGCCGACCGACTTGAGGTTGGTGCTGTAGGCGGAATCGAACGCGCCGATCAGCACCAGGCGCTGCCAGCGATCGCCGAAGGTCGATTGCGGCAGATGGCCGAGCGCCTGCAGGTCGAGGTCGGTGCAGGTTTGCTTGGTGATCAGGTCGGACAGTTTGAGCTTCGACTTGCCCATCGCCGACGCGCTGTTGGCGAAGTCGACCGCTTTGGACAGACTGCCCTGGCACTTCGCCGCGACGTCGGCGATCGATTTCCCCTTCACCACGGCGGCTTGGTAGCCGTCGGCGCATTTGCTGAGCGCCTTTTCGATCGATGTCGCGAGCTTCTGCTGAACGCCGGAGATGGCTTTCTCGCATTTGTCGAGCGCCGCCGATGCCGGAGTGGCTGAGCCGAGCGCGATCGACGCGATGGCCAGCGCCGTAACAACCCGAGCGCGTATGCCGAACATGACCCCCCCCTGAAGATTGTGTTGTGCTGAACGGCCGTGCGGTGGGCGAGACTAGACGAGCCGTAGTGCAGCCTGAGTGGCCAAGTCAACGAAAATTCGCCGGCCGACCGGGTGGCCCCGAGACGCCAGGAATTCGACCATTGTCGAGCCGTCTTTGCGCCCGCCCGGAGCTGTGGAAGCATGCCGCGCATGGGAAAGACCTATGAGGCGATCGACGACCGCACGGCCGAGTTTCTCACCGCGCAGCGCCTGTTCTTCGTCGGCACCGCGCCGAGCGGCGGCGACGGTCACGTCAACGTGTCGCCGAAGGGCCTCGACAGCTTCCGCATCCTCGATGCGCGCACCGTCGCCTATCTCGATTTGACCGGCAGCGGCATCGAGACCGCCGCGCACCTGCGCGCGAACGGGCGCATCACCATCATGTTCTGCGCCTTCGAAGGCCCGCCGAAGATCGTGCGCCTCTACGGCCGCGGCGAGGTGCTGCGCGCCGGCAGCGCCGCGTTCGGCGCGCTGGCGCCGCGCTTCCCCGACCACCTCGGCGCGCGCGCCATCGTCCGCGTCGCGCTCGATCGCGTTTCCGACTCGTGCGGCTACTCGGTGCCGCGCTTCGCCTACAAAGACGAGCGCACCCAACTCCTCGACTGGGCCGACCGCAAAGGCCCCGACGGCCTGAAGACCTATCGCCGCGACAAAAACGCGCGCAGCATCGACGGCCTACCCGGTTTGGATCCCGAGTGAGCGCGGCGCGCGGCGCGCAGACCCGCTTCCGCGCATCGAACAGCCGGTGCGCCGGGGCGCGCGCCGCGCCAGGACCTGGCAGCCGACCGCGCCGCTGGCGCCGGCCAGAAGATTTTTCCCGCGCCGTGTAGACCTACTGCGCCAGGAACGCGTCGATGGCGCCGCCGATACCCTCGTAGGCGCGGCGCAGCAGGTCGGGGCTGGTGGTGGTCTGCGGCACGTCGAGCGGTGTGTGAAATTGTGGTCCGAGGCCGACGAATGAAATCACCGGCGCCGGCTGGGACTCGACCCACAGCTTGCTCTCGCCGAACCACAGTGGTGGGTTCGCCGTCGGCTGCAACTGCATCATCGCCAGGCTCGCCCGCAGCCGATCAATCGCGTCGGACGGCATGCGCACGTTGGCGACGCGATGCGCCGCGAATTGCAGAGCGGAGGAGCCCGGCGCCGCTTCACCGAGCGCGACGTTGGCGCCGAGGTGGATGACGAGGCGCGGTGTCAGGTGATGCGCGCGAACGAATGCCTCCAGCCCGAGATAGGGCAGCTCGTGCGCCGACGTCCCGACCACCAGCACCGACCGGCCTTGCGCTGCCAGCCGCTGCGCCAGCGCCATGGTGACTGCGATGCCGGTGCCGCGCTCGGCCGCGCAGCGGAACCAGCCGCTCAGCGGCGTGGCCAGCACGATCGGCGGCTGTGACTGGTCGCCGAACGATGCCATCACGTTAGCGCTGTGGCCGGGCACGATGCGGCCGCTGTAGTCGACGTGCACGGCGCCGTGCTGGATGCGCTCGGCGACGCCGCTCGGCACGAGCACGACCGGCAAGCCGCCAGGTACCTGCGGCGTTCGATTCGGGATCTGCAGCGCCGCGAGCGGATTCAGCGTCGCGACCACGGCGACGTCGGCGCCGGCCGCCTTGGCCTGCGCAATAGCCGCGTTGAGCGCATCCGAGGTCTGACTGTGATCGCTGAGCGGGTCGAGCGCGGCTACGAACGGGTGATCGCTGTGCACCTCGCCGATGCCTTCGTAGTAGAGCGGCAGCGAGTCGATCGCTTGGCCGTAGATGGTGACGCGGCTGCTGCCGTCGAAGCGCTGAAAATCGAACGGCTGCCGCTCGACGGTGCCGCCGATGCGCTGCAGCGCCGCGGCGAACCAGTCGAGCGTACGCGCATCGACCTCGGTGCCGGCGCGATGGTCACCCAGCGCCGCGTAGTCGACGACGACGCGAAACAACTCGGCGCCGCGATCGCTCGTTTCGTCAGCCCGCACCGCAGCGGCGCAGCTGAGCAAGAACAGGAGGACTAGGTGGCAGGTCGAGCGCATCGCTTTCGCTTAGACGCATCAGCGCACTTTGGCCAAGCGTGCTGTCCGCTACTTTGCACAGACCCGTTGCGACGGGTGAGTCGCCATACCCCGAAGCCGTGTGCCTTGGCGCGAACAAACCGCGTAGACGTCATTGGAGAGCGATCAAACGACAGATCCTGACGACCCCGGGGCGCAGCAGTCTACCCCGGCGACGCGCGGAGTGCGGGTTGCAGCAACTCCGCCACGCACTGCAGCGCCAATGCTTCGCTCGCCTTGATCCGTTCGTACGACGGTGCACCGAACGGGTAGGCGAAGATCAGGAACATCTCGTACCATGTCCGACTGTCCGCCGTGCGCGTGCATGCCGCGGTGTTGCCCGACAGGTCGGTCAGTTTGACGTCGACTTGCAGCCGATGATCGACGGCGCCGGGAATCAGCAGCGCCGACGCGAACGTCAGTAGCCCCGGACCTTGCGCCTGATGTTCCGTGATCGACAGCTCGAGCACTGCGCTCGGCTCGCGGTCTTGCGCGTTGCGCACGAGACCCGAGCTTGTGACTGCCGAGGCGGCGAAGTCGGCTAGTCCGGCGGACGGCCAGTTGATCCAGTTGTCGCGTCCGGCCTCCAGAAACGCGCGCTCGGACACCAGGGTAGTCACCGGCGGCGGATTCGCCGTCGGGCCGATCACGGGGCGCTCGGGCCGTGTTGAGAAGGTCGCGCAGCCCGCTACGAGCGCGGCGGTGGCAACCGCCGCACACGCCTCGCGCAACGATCTCACGCGCACAGATCCTCGCACGGCCGGTCCAGTCGGTCCTGGACCAACCCGGCCAGCACCGCGCCGAGGCGCGGCGGCACGAGGGCCGTTCGCTGTCAGGGCGATCCCCAACAGCGAACAGCCTGACCGCAGGTGCTATTCTTCCACTCCCATCACGGCCTTCACCTCGAGGAACTCCTCGAATCCGTACGGTCCCCATTCGCGGCCGTTGCCGGACTGCTTGTAGCCGCCGAAGGGAGCGTTGAAGTCGGCGTTGGCCCCGTTGATGTGGACGTTGCCGGTGCGCAGCTTCGAGGCGACGCGCAGGGCGCGCTTCGGATCGCCTGAAGAGACGTAGCCGGACAGGCCGTAGACCGTATCGTTGGCGATGCGGATGGCGTCGGCTTCGTCTTCGTACGGCAGGATCGACAGCACCGGTCCGAAGATCTCTTCGCGCGCGATGGTCATATCGTTGCGCACGTTCGCGAAGACCGTCGGCTTGACGAAGTAGCCCTTTTCCAAGCCGGCAGGCTTGCCGGGACCGCCGGCGACCAGCTCGGCGCCTTCCTTCACGCCGGCTTCGATCAGGCGCTGGATCTTGTCGTACTGCGTCTTGCTCACCACCGGGCCGATGTTCGTGCCGTCGGTGGCCGGGTTGCCGACGACCGTGCGCTCGGCCTCTGCCTTGGCGAGCTTCGCCGCTTCGGCGAGGCGCGCCTTTGGCACCAGCATACGCGTCGGCGCGTTGCAGGACTGGCCGCTGTTCATGAAGCAGCTGCGCGCCCCACCGGTGACTGCGCCGGCGAGGTCGGCGTCGTCGAGGATGATGTTGGCCGACTTGCCGCCGAGCTCCTGCGCGACGCGCTTGACCGTCTCGGCGGCGTTCTTCGCCACCGCCACGCCGGCGCGCGTCGAGCCGGTGAACGACACCATGTCGATGCCGGGATGCTTGGCGATCGCCTCGCCGACGGTCGGGCCGTCGCCGTTGATGAGATTGAAGACGCCGGCCGGGACGCCGGCTTCGTGCATGATCTTGGCGAACAGGATGCCGTTGAGCGGCGCGATTTCCGTCGGCTTCAGCACCATCGTGCAGCCGGCGGCGATCGCCGGGGCGACCTTGCAGGCGATCTGGTTCACCGGCCAGTTCCACGGCGTGATGAAGCCGCAGACGCCGACCGGCTCGCGGATGATGCGCGTCGAGCCCTTGTTCTCGACGAACTCGTAGGTCTTCAGCACTTCCAGCGCCTGCATGAGATGCGCGAGCGCGGACGGCGCCTGCGCCGCGTTGGCCAGCCACATCGGTGCGCCCATCTCCTGCGAGATGATCTCGGCCATCTCCGGCAGGTGCGCCGAGTAAACGCCGATGATGCGCTCGAGCAGCGCAATGCGCTCCTCGCGCGAAGTCTGGCTGAAGGTCTCGAAGGCGCGGCGCGCCGCGACCACCGCCTTGTCGACGTCGGCGGCGCTGCCGAGGCTGATGCGCCCGATGACCTCTTCGGTGGTGGGGTTGATCACGTCGAGGGTCTTCGGCGTCACCGGATCGACCCACTTGCCGTCGATGTAGAACTGCAGGGCTTCCTTCATTGGAGAACTCCTTCTTGGTGGTGGGGGGTACTCAGCGTAGATCGCGCCGTCGCGCCGCCGGGTCAAGGGCCGGGTCGCCTCCCAACGCTGGTAGCGCGGGACTCCGGTCCCGTGCTGCAGCTCGGCGATTTGCGCTAGTTGCGGTGCGAGCGAGGTGGCCTCGGTTTACCTGGCCGGCTGGCGGTCGCGGCACTGGAGCAAGGACTGGAGTCCCGCGCCACCGCCATTGGCAGCGCTCGAAGTTGACATGTGCTCCCGATCGAGTACTTGCAGCCCGTGCAGACCGCTAGGTTCGTGGGTTTTCGGGGCGGAGGAGGCTCAATGAGCGAGCATGCAAGGCGCCGGTGCGCGCAAGTGGCGGCGCTCGTCGCGCTGGCACTGGCCGCCGCCTGCGGCAAGGAAGCGCCGCCGCAAATGCCGCCGGCCGACGTACTGGTGATGGCGGCGGAAACACAGGAAGTGCCGGTCTACCACGAGTGGGTCGGGACGATGACCGGCTTCATCAACGCCAACATCAAGCCGCAGGTGAAAGGCTACCTGCTGACCAAGGACTACCTCGAAGGGTCGGTCGTGCAGACCAACCAGTTGCTGTTCCAGATCGATCCGCGCGAGTTCCAGGCGCAGCTCGATCAGTCGGTCGGCAACTTGCAGGAAGCGCAAGCGGCGCTGGTCAAGACGCAGCTCGACGTGGCGCGCTACACGCCGCTGGCGAAGGAAGGCGCGGTCAGCCAGCAAGAGCTCGACAACGCCATCCAGGCCAATCAGGCCAATCAAGCCGCCGTCGCCGCCGGCAAGGCAGCGGTCGAGCAGGCGCGGCTCAACCTGAGCTGGACCAAGATCCTGTCGCCGATCGCCGGCGTCTCCGGCATCGCCATTGCGCAGATCGGCGACCTGGTCGATACGGCGACGACGCTGACCACGGTCTCGACACTCGATCCGATCAAAGTCGTGTTTCCGGTCAGCGAGCAGGAATATCTCAAGTACAGCAAGGCGCGCATCTCGGACCCACAGGAACCGCGCAAGGGCGCGTTGGAGCTGATCAACGCCGACGGCACGGTCTACGAGTACCGCGGCACCATCAGCGTCATCGGCCGCGAGGTCGACGTGCGCACCGGCACGTTGACGCTCGAGGCGCTGTTCTCCAATCCGAACAATCTGCTGCGTCCGGGCGGCTACGCCAAGGTGCGCGCCGCTATCGACACCCTTCCCGATGCCATCGTCGTGCCGCAGCGCGCCGTGCAGGACATCCAGGGCAGCTATCAGCTGACCGTGCTGGGCGCCGACGACACGATCGAGCAGCGCGATGTCTCGGTCGGACCGCGCACGCGCTCGGACTGGGTGATCACGTCGGGCCTCAAAGCCGGCGAGCGCGTCGTCGTCGAGGGCTTCCAGAAGACGCGCCCCGGCATGAAGGTGGCGGCCAAGCCGTACGTGCAGCCGACCTCGGCGGCGACCCCGTGGCCGACGGCAGCGACGCCGCCGCCCCTGCCAATCGTCACGCCGCCGGTCGGCTGACGGCGGGCGATTCGACTCATGTCGAAGTTCTTCGTCAACCGGCCGATCGTGGCCATGGTGATCTCGATCATCATGACCATCCTCGGGCTCGTCGCGATCGTGCAGTTACCGATCGCGCTGTTCCCCAACATCGCGCCGCCGCAGGTGCAGCTGACGACCGTCTACGTCGGTGCCGATGCGCTCACCGTCGAGGGCTCGGTGGCCACGCCGATCGAGCAGCAGATGAGCGGCGTCGCCGGCATGATCTACATGTACTCGGTCAACGCCAGCAACGGGCAGATGAGCCTGTACGTGAACTACGACGTCACCACCGATCCGAACATCGATCAGGTGTTGGCGCAGCTGCGCTACTCGCAGGCCGAGTCGCAGCTACCGGGCGAGGTGCGCAACTACGGCACGACCATCCGCCTCGCCGCCACCAGCCCACTGGCGCTGTTCTCGATCTATTCTCCGAGCGACACCTACGACGCGCTGTTCCTGACCAATTACGCCTACATCAACATCAACGATCCGATGACGCGCGTCCCGGGTGTCGGCCAGGTGTCGATCTTCGGCGCCGGCCAGTACGCCATGCGCTTCTGGCTCGATCCCGACACGCTGTCGAAGCTCGGCATCACCACCACCGAGATCCTCGACGCGCTGCAGCAGCAGAACACGGTGAATCCGGCCGGTCAGATCGGCGCCGAGCCGGTGCCGCCCGGGCAGCAGTTCACCTACACCGTGCGCGCACAAGGGCGCTTGATCAGCGAAAAGGACTTCGGCGACATCGTCGTGCGCGCCAATCCGGACGGCTCGCTGGTGCGCATGCGCGACGTGGCGCGCATCGATCTTGGGGCACAGACCTACACCACGATCGGTCGCCTGAACGGCAAGCCGGCGGCGATCATCGCCATCTACCAACTGCCCGGCTCCAACGCGATCGACACCGTCAATCAAGCGAAAGCATTGCTGGAGAAGGCCAAGACGCGCTTCCCGAGCGACATGGACTACACCGTGTCGCTGGATACCACGCTGGCGGTGACCGAGAGCATCAGCGAGATCATCAAGACGCTGTGGGAAGCGCTGGCGCTGGTGATCATCGTCGTCTTCGTCTTCTTGCAAGGCTGGCGCGCGACACTCATCCCGCTGCTGGCCGTGCCGGTGTCGCTGGTCGGCACCTTTGCGCTCTTCCCGCTGCTCGGCTTCTCCATCAATACGCTGTCGCTGTTTGGCTTGGTGCTTGCGATTGGCCTGGTGGTCGACGACGCCATCGTCGTCGTCGAGGCGGTCGAGCATCACATCGAGAAGGGCAAGACGCCGAAAGAGGCGGCTCTGCAGGCGATGAGCGAGGTCTCCGGCCCGGTCGTCGCCATCGCGCTCATCCTGGCAGCGGTGTTCATCCCGACCGCGTTCATCCCCGGGATCACCGGCCTGATGTACCAGCAGTTCGCCGTCACCATCGCGATCTCGGTCGTGCTGTCGGCGTTCAACGCGCTGACGCTGAGCCCGGCGATGGCGGCGCTGCTGCTGAAGCCGAAAACCGAGACGCGCGGGCCGCTCGGCGCCTTCTTTCGCTGGTTCAACCGCGTCTTCGGTCGGGCGACGGACATCTACGTCAACTGGTGCCACCACTTCATCAAGCAGTGGGGATTGGCGCTGCTGCTGCTGGCGGGCCTGACCGCGGCTGGCCTCTTCATCGGCGGGCGCCTGCCGTCGAGCTTCATCCCGGAAGAGGACCAGGGCTACTTCTATATGAACGTGCAGCTGCCGGGGGCCTCCTCGCTGCAGCGCACCGACACCATCTGCCGGCAGATCGAAGACATGCTGGCGAAGACCGACGGCGTGCAGAGCTACAACACCGTCGTCGGCTTCAGCCTGCTCAGTCAGGTCAACACGACGTACAACGCCTTCTACTTCGTCACGCTCAAGCCATGGGGCGAACGCGATCCGAGCGGCCGCACCGCGGATGTGATCCTGCGCGAGCTCAACGGCAAGTTGCGCGAGCTGCCCGGCGCCATCGCCTTCGGCTTCCCGCCGCCGGCGATTCCCGGCGTCGGCACCTCGGGCGGTGTCACGTTCATGCTCGAGGACCGCTCCGGCGGCACGATCGAGTTCCTGGCGGACAACACCAAGAAGTTCATGGGGGCGGCGGCGAAGCGCCCGGAGTTTGCCTCCGTGATGACGACGTTGATTCCGTCGGTGCCGCAGATGTTCGCCAAGGTCGATCGCGACAAGGCGCTCAAGCAAGGCGTGACGCTGAACTCCGTCTACAAGACGTTGCAGGCCTTCATGGGCGGCACCTTCGTCAACTACTTCAATCGCTTCGGCCGCGTCTGGCAGGTCTACGTGCAGGCCGAGGGTGACGCGCGCACGAAGGCGGAAAACATCGGCCGCTTCTACGTGTTGAACTCGAAGCAGCAGCCGGTGCCGCTGTCGACGTTGGTTCAGATGGAAAACATCTACGGACCCGAGTTCACGGTGCGCTTCAACGAGTATCGCGCCGCGCAGATCAACGTCATCACCAAACCCGGCGTCAGCACCGCACAAGCCATGCGGGCGCTGGAAGAGGTCTTTGCCGAGACCATGCCCAGCGAGATGGGCTACGACTACAACGGCATGTCGTTCCAGGAGTACGTCGCGCAGCAGGGCGTACCGTCGAGCGTCATCTTCGGCTTCTCGCTGTTGATGGTCTTCCTGATTCTCGCCGCGCAGTACGAGAGTTGGTCGCTGCCCTTCAGCGTCTTGCTCGGCACGCCCATCGCCGTCTTCGGCGCCTTCCTAGCGCTGTACCTGCGGGCCTTCGAGAACAACATCTACGCACAGATCGGCCTAGTGATGCTGATCGGCCTCTCGGCCAAGAACGCCATCCTCATCGTCGAGTTCTGCAAAGACGAGTACGAGAAAGGCACGCCGCTGATCGACGCGGCGCTGGCCGGCGCGCGCTTGCGGCTGCGGCCGATCCTGATGACCGCCTTCGCCTTCATCCTCGGCGTCGTGCCGCTGGCCATCGCCAAGGGATCGGGCGCCATCGGCCGGCAGGTGCTCGGCACCGCGGTGATGGGCGGCATGCTGGCGGCGACGCTGATCGCCATCTTCATCATTCCGGTCAGCTTCTACATCGTCGAGCGCTTCGCCACCGGCGGTCAGCACACGCCGGCCGCTGCCGCCGAGACGGCGGAGGCGCCGAAATGACGGGGAGGGGCGCGCGCGTGCGCGCGTCGCTCGGCGCGCTGGGGCTGGCGGCACTGGCGGCGGGCTGCGCGGTGGGGCCGGACTACCAACGGCCGCCGACCGATACGCCGACGGAATATCGCGATCAGATGGAAGCGCAGGAGGCCGCGTCGTTCGCCGATCAGCCGTGGTGGGAGGTGTTCAACGACGCGACCCTGCGCGACTTGATCGATGAGTCGTTGAAGAACAGCTACGACCTGAAGACCGCCGCAGCGCGGGTCGAGCAGGCGCAACACATCGTCGGCGTGACGCGCGCTCCGCTGTTTCCCAGCGTCGGCTACGAGGGCTCGGCGGCGCGCGGGCGCTTCTTCACCGGGCCGAGCTTTCCCAGCGTCACCGGCAATGAGTTCCTCGGCGCCTTCACGCTCGCCTGGGAGATCGACGTGTGGGGCCGCATCCGCCGCGCCACGCAAGAGTCGGAAGCGCAGATGTACGCCACCGACGATATCAAGCGCGGCGTCGTCCTGTCGCTGGTCAGCAACGTCGCCAGCGCCTACTTCACGCTGCAGGAGCTCGATCTGGAGCTCGAGATCTCGACGCGCACGGTCGCCTCGTTCGAGGACACCGAGCAGCTGTTCATGCGTCGCTTCACCGGCGGCGTCGATTCGAAGCTCTCGGTGGAGCGCGCCAAGGCAGCGCGCGCCCAGGCCGCGGCCGCGGTCCCGAGCCTGCAGCGCCAGATCGCGATCGAAGAGAATGCGCTGAGCGTGCTGCTCGGTCGCACACCCGGGCCGATCACGCGCCAGCCGCTGCTGACGATGAATTCCGTGCCGCCGCAGACGCCGCCGGGCTTGCCTTCGCAACTGCTCGAGCGCCGCCCCGACATCCTGCAGGCCGAGCAGACGATGGCCGCGCAGAGCGCCGCCATCGGCGTAGCGACGGCGAACTTCTTCCCGCGTATCGGCCTGACGACGTTGTACGGCGGGCAGAGCTCGGATCTGGAGAAAGTCTTCCAAGGTCCTGGCAGCGTCTGGCAGATCGCCGGCTCGCTGATGGGCCCGCTGTTTCAAGGCGGCGCCTTGATCGAGAACCTGCGCGCCAGCGACGCGCAGTTCGACGCCGCCGTTCAGCAGTATCAACAGACTGTGCTGACCGCCCTCGGCGAGGTGTCCAACGCGCTGATCAGCCAGCGCCGGCTGGAAGAAGAGCGCGTCGAGCAACAGCAGCAAGTCGACGCGCTGCGCGAGTCGGTGCGATTGGCGACGCTGCGCTATGTCGGCGGCCTGTCGACCTACTACGAAGTGCTGGAAGCGCAGCAGCAGCTGTTCCCCGCCGAGCTGTCGCTGGCGGAAACCGATCTCAACCGCCTGCTGGCCGTCGTCGACCTCTACCGTTCGCTTGGCGGCGGTTGGCAGGCCAACGACGCGCCGGTCGACGCCCCGTTCTGGCCCACCGGTCCGTAGGGTCGCGGCCGACGCGGGAGAGACGATGGTGCTCAGAACACGCGCGCTCCTCGCCGTGGCGCTCGTTGCGTTCGCCGGCTGCGGATTCGGCGGACCGCCGGTGCCGGCGGCGCCGCACTCGGCCGTCATCGCGACGATCCCGACGGGCGATCCGCCGGTGCTGCTGGCGGTGTCGCCGAACAGCCAGCGCGTCTACGCCGCCGGCGACGCCAAGTTCACGGTCATCTCGACCACCACCAACAGCGCCATCGCCAACTTTTCCATCAACCCGCAAAGCGCCGGCATCGGCATCTCCGCCGACGGCGCGCGCGTGTATGTCGACTCGCTGTTCTCGATCGATCTGAAAGTCTTCGACACCGCCTCCAACACGTTGCTGCCGAGCATCACGATGTTCCTGCAGCGCTTGCGCGGCGGTTTCGGGCGCATGGCCGTGGCGCCGAACGGGCAGACGATCTACATCGCCAACAAAGCCAACCAGGCCTTCGGCGTGCTCGATCTGGCGGGCAACAACTCCGGGCTGCTGAAGCCGACCGTGTGGCCGGTCGACATGGCGATCACGCCCGACGGCAGGACCGTCGTCAGCGTCGGCTGCAAGCAGATCTGCACGCCGGGCTTCATCCAGCTCTACGATACGGCGTCGCAGCTGTTCACGCGGGAGATCGCCGTCGACGGCAATCCGTATCGCGTCGTGCTGTCGCCGGACGGCGCGCAGGCCTACGTCGCCAATCTGACCGGACCGAGCGTGTCGTTCGTCGATCTGGCGGCGCAGCAGGTGACCAAGACCGTCAGAGTGCCGGTGCAGCCGACCGGTCTGGCGATCGCACCGGGCGGCGCGACGCTCTACGTCGCCAGCCAGACGGAGGGCCGCTTGAGCGTCGTCGACGTTGCCAGCGGCACGGTCACCGCGCAACTGGCGGTGCCGCTGGCGCGCGATGTGGTCGCGACGCCGGACGGCCAGCGCGTCTACGTCTCGTCGAACAATCGCGTCCTCGCCGTCAGCGTGTCGGATCTTGCCGGCGGCGCTTGACGCGGGCCATGGCTGCGCCGAAGCCGCACGAGCGGCTGACTCGTTTCTGGCAAGACGACCACGGGCTGGGCATTCTGCTCGCCTTCATCGCGGTCAATATCTTCGTCATCGGACCGCTGCGCGACATCGGCTTCCTCGGCCACATTTCGCTCGGCATCGCCTTCGGCCTGATCCTTGTGTCGGGCATCTTCGCGACCGCGCGTTCGCTGCCCGTCGCCATCTTCTTCGCCGCCGTCGCGCTGTTCACGCAGGTCGTGCACTGGATCACCTGGGAAGATCCCAACCACTGGCTGGCGTTGCCCGACGCGATCGCGTCGCTGGTGGCGACGGCACTGCTGACCGGCATCGTCGCCGTGCAGGTATTCCGCGAGGGCCCGGTCACGATCGGCCGCATCAATGGTGCCATCACCGTATATCTGCTCGTCGGCTTGATGTTCAGCTTCGCCTATACGGCGACGCGGCTGCTCGTGCCGAACGCTTTCGCGATGACGACGCCGCTGCCCAACGACAGCGCGGCGACTTCGTCGTTCCTGTATTTCAGCCTGTCGACGCTCACCACGGTCGGCTACGGCGACATCGTCGCCGTCTACCCGCTGGCGCGCTCGCTGGCCAATCTCGAATCGCTCATCGGCCAGATGTTCCCCGCCGTGCTGCTGGCACGCTTGGTGTCGATGGAGCTGTACTATCGACAGCGCAACTTCGAGCGCGAGCAAGCCGAGCTCGACCGCCGCGCCATCGCCCGCGAGATCGCCAAGCTGCTCAAGGAAGAGACGCACCGCTGAAGCGGGTTAGCGATGCACGGCGCCACCGCACTCCGACTCCGGCGTGGCGGCGGGTGTCCACGTCGCGGATCGCAGCCGGACGGTTATTTCGGATCCACGACACTAGCGACGCCGCGTGATGCGAGATGCACCGTCGCTACGATGCGAACAGCGCGTACATTTGATCGATCGACTCCGGGCCGTAGCTCACCGAGCCGACCGGAATCGCGCCGCCGATCGCCTCGATCACGCGCGCTGTCCACAGCGGACCGAAGCCGCCGCACAGCTCGATCAGCTGGATGCCGTCGGCGACCATCTGCCGCGCCACCGGAAGCGCTTGCTCGCAGGTCGCGACGCCGACCATGGTCGTCGAGATCAGCGGTGAGTCGAGCCGTACGACATGCTCGGACGGCTCGTAGCCCGCCCCTTTGACGATGAACCCGAAACGCTGCAGCGCCATATCGCCTCCGATGCTCGAACGACATCGCGTCGCTGCCCCGCCGCGTCGAAGATCTACAGCAGGCGCCCGTCGCCGGTTCAATCCAACCCCGGCGCGATCTGACTCACGCCGGTACACCGCGTGGCGATCCAGGACACCTACTTCACGGCATTGCGCTCCACCCACGTCTCGAACGCGGCGAGGAATTTCTTCAGGAAGTCGCGCGTGCGGTCGTCGGTCAGCTTGCCGGATTCGTCGAACAGCTTGTGTGCGCCGCCGATGTAGGCCTCGGGCTGCTGCATGGTCGGCACGTTGAGGAACACCATCGACTGGCGCAGGTGGTGGTTGGCGCCGAAGGCGCCGGTGGGACCCGGCGAGACGCTGATGATCGCGCCGGGCTTGCCATCCCAGGCGCTCGTGCCGTACGGCCGCGAGGCGGTGTCGATGGCGTTCTTCAATGCCGGCGCGGACGAGCGGTTGTACTCCGGCGTGACGAACAGCACCGCGTCGGCGGCCTGCACGCGCGCTTTGAACTCCCGCACCGCTTGCGGCGGATCGGCCTCGAAATCCTCGTTGAAGAACGGCAGATGACCGATCTCGACGATTGCCAGCTTCAGTGACGCCGGCGCCAACTCTATCAGCGCCTTGGCCATCTTGCGGTTGTACGAATCCTTGCGCAGGCTGCCGACGAAGACCGCCACGTTGCGCGTCGTGCTCATCTCATCCGTCCTTTCTGACGATACGATGTGGAGCGTTGTCTAGCACCCAAGCCGCTAGCAGCGCGCGGGGTCGCCCGCCAGGTCGCAGCACTAGCTGCGGCGGCGCAGGCGCCAATCGAGATCCATCGGCAGCCACAGACTGGCGATCACGCCGCCGCCGGCCAGCGTGCCGAGAACGAGCGCCAGCATCAGTTGCGGCGCGGTCAGCAGCCGCTCGGCAATCGCGCGTCCGACGACGTAACCCGTCGCGGGAAGAAAGAGCAGCGCACGGGTGACGACGCCCGGCGAGTATTCGCGGAACAGCCACGTCGTCGCCAGACGAAAGACCGCGTTGGTCGCCAGCACCCATTGCGTGGCGATGACCCAACAGCGGCGCCCAGGTCTGCGGCGGCGCGGCGCTGGCGCGCCGGCAAACGAGCGCCGCCGCGGCGACCAGCGCGATGTGCGAATAGACGTACCAGGCGCGGCTGGTAGCGCCGAAGTGACGCGTCGCCCATTGCGGAAAACGCCGCCATTCCTCCGCCATGTGCGGCAAGAAGACGAGCAGCGGAATCCAGTACATCGCCGCGCCGCCGTCGCTCAGCTCAACAGCTCGTAGGTGCCGCCCTTCTCGAGCGCGCGCTTGTAGGCGTCACGCGCGTGAATGCGCTGCAGGAAGTCCATCGCTTTCGGTCGCGTCGCATCGAGGCCGGCGCGCGCCGCCGCGGCCTCGAGTGGGAAGCTCATTTGAATGTCGGCGGCGCTGAACTCGTTGCCGACAAACCACGGCGCCTTGCCGAGCTCGGCCTCCAGATAGTCGAGGTGGAGCTTGATCTGCGGGCCAATGAACGTGCTCTTGGCCTTGCCGGCGATGCCCTTGGCGATGGGCCGAATGAAGAACGGCATCGGCGCGGTCTCGACGCGATCGAAGACGAGCTTGATGAGCAGCGGCGGCATCGCCGAGCCCTCGGCATAGTGCAGCCAATAGATATAGCGGATGCGGTCGGCCGTGCCCGGCGGCGGCGCCAGGCGGCCGTTGCCGTAGCGGTCGACCAGATACTCGATGATCGCGCCCGACTCGGCCAGCGTCAGTGAGCCGTCGGTAATGACCGGCGATTTGCCGAGCGGATGCACGGCGCGCAGCTCGGGCGGCGCCAGCATCGTCTCGGCGTTGCGCGCGTAGCGCTTCACCTCATACGGCACGCCGAGCTCCTCGAGCAGCCACAGAATGCGCTGAGAGCGCGAGTTGTTGAGATGATGGACGGTGATCATAGCGTCTCCTTGTTGGTCGCAGGTACGCCTGGCGCCGCCGTTCATAGCTGTATGACACCGTGTTGCCCAAGTGGCGCGGCCGCCGGGCCATTGCCTTGCCAACCGCGACGCGCATCGTGATTGAAATACGGCGGCGCCGGTTCGCAGGCTGGGCTGGGATCGGAAGGAGCGGACCGTGTCCGAGGACGACGAGGCGCAGCGGCGCGCCGTGCAGAGATCGCTCCTGGTCGAGATCTACAAGCTCGAGCGGCTGCGCGCGGCGTTCCAACAGCGATGCGCGGCGATAGACCGCCTTCGCGACGCGCTGGCGGCGCTGCAGGCGCACATCGATAGCGAGCCGGATGAGGCGGGCGCCGCCGTGTGGCAGGCGACGTTATGGGTGCGCTTCAGTGCGTTGTTCGAGGCGGGTGACGGACTCTTCGACGAGGAGACGGACGCTGTCGCGGGGATCAACGATCGCCTGCAGTGACGACCGCCTCACGGCGGGGCGACTTCGCGCAGGCGGCGCTCGAGAAAGCGGCGCTCGGCATCATTGGTGACCAGCGCCAGCGCGGCGCGGTAGGCGGTCGCCGCTTCGGCGTTGCGGCCGAGGCGGCGCAGCAGGTCTGCACGCGCCGCCGGCAGCAGGTAGTAGGTCGGCAGGTCGATCGCGTCGAGCAGCGCCAGGCCTTGCGCAAAGCCGTCGACCATAGCGATGGCGACGGCGCGGTTGAGCGCAACGATCGGCGACGGATTGATCGACGCAAGCACGCCGTAGAGCGCCGCGATCTGCCGCCAGTCGGTGTCGGCCGCCGCCGGCGCTTCGGCGTGCAGCGCGGCGATCGCGGCTTGCAGCGCATATTCGCTGAGCGGGCGGCCGCGCAGCGCCGGTGGCACCAGCGCGGCGCCTTCGGCGATGGCGGCGCGATTCCAGCGCGTGCGATCCTGATCCTCGAGCAGCACGATGGCGCCGTCGTCATCGGTACGCGTGGCGCGGCGCGCGTCGTGCAGCAGCATCAGGGCGAGCAGCCCCTTCGGTTCGTGCTCGGCGGGCAGGAGCGCGCACAGCAGCCGGCCCAGGCGGATCGCCTCGCGGCACAGGTCGTGGCGGATCAACGCGGCGCCGAAGGTCGCCGAGAAGCCTTCGTTGAACACCAGGTAGACGACGCGCAGGACGGTATCGAGGCGCGCGCGCAAGGCGCTGTCGCCCGGCACCTCGTAGGAAATGTGCGCGGCGCGGATCTTGTTCTTGGCGCGCACCAAGCGCTGCGCCAGCGTCGCGGTCGGAACGAGAAAGGCGCGCGCGATCTCCTCCGTCGTCAGACCGCAGATGGTGCGCAACGTCAGCGCCACCTGTGCATCGGGGGCCAGCGCCGGATGGCAGCAGGTGAAGATGAGGCGCAGCTCGTCGAGCGGCACGGGCGCCGATTCGTCCGGGCCCACCATGTCGGCGATCTCGCTCTCTTTGCTTTGCGCCATGGCCTGGCGGCGCAGCTGATCGATCGCCTTGTGGCGCGCGGTGGTGATCAGCCAGGCGACCGGATTCTGCGGCGGCCCCTCCTGCGGCCACTGCGCGATGGCCGCTTCGAAAGCTTCCTGCAGCGCGTCTTCGGCCAGATCGAAATCGCGCACGACGCGAATCAGCGTCGCCAGGATGCGGCCGTACTCGCGCTGATGCAGCTCGTCGATGTTCACCCGCGGAACGTCGGCCGCAGCGGGCGCAGTTCGATGGTGCCGCCGGGCCGTGCCCCGGCGATGCGCCGCGCGATGCCGAGCGCCTCCTCGTGAGTCTCGCACTCGATGAGGTAGTAGCCGCCGAGCTGTTCCTTGGTCTCGGCGAGCGGCCCGTCGGTGGTGAGCAGTTTGCCGTTCTGCTCGCGCACCGTGGCGCTGCTGGCAATTGGTTGCAAGCGCCCGGCGGCGCGGAAGTGGCCGCTGCGCACAATGTCCTGCACGATGCCGTCGATCTCCTGCATGATGTTTTCGGTCAGATCGTTCGGCAGACTGTCCCACTGCTGTTCGTTGGCATAGCAGAGCAGCATGTACTGCATCGCGTTGTCTCCCTCCCGGGAGTGTCGCACGGCCGGCGAAAAAATCGACAGCGCGGCCGTCGCGCCTGCTGGCTGTTGGGGGTTGATACGGACGCGGCTTTGCCGGCAGATCGCGCGGCGCATCGGGATCGGCCAGGGCGGGTACGCTGTTAGCCTGCTGGTCGTTAGAGGGATCGGGAAGTTCAGCCTCTAACCGCCATTAGGCCAACAGCGAGCCAGCCTGTCCCTAAAAGCCGAAGACGCGGCGCGCGTTGTCGCCCAAGTACTTGTCGAGCACGCCGGGCCGCAGGTCGAGGGCGCGCGCCGATTCGATGGCGCGGTCGAAGGGCAGGAACGGAAAGTCGGTGGCGAAGAGGATCTTGTCGCTGCCGCGCGTGTTCATGAAGTGCAGTAGCTCCGGCGGCAGGTACTTCGGCAGATACGCCGACGTCATCATGTACAGGTTCGGGTACTTGAGCAGCAGGCGGATCGCCTCGCCCCACCACGGATCGGCGCCGTGCGCCATGATCAACACCAGCTCGGGAAAGAATAGGCACACCTCGTCGAGGTAGAGCGGGCGCTGCGGCTCGGCCGGCATCGGCGGGCCGGGAATGCCGGTGTTGACCGACACTGCGACGCCGAGCTCGACGCATTTCGCGTACACCGGGTAGTACACCTTGTCGTTCGGCGGCTTGTTGATCAGGAACGGCACCATGCGAATGAGCCGCACGTCGTGCTCGCGCACCAGGCGCTCGACCGTGCGCACCGCGTCCATGCCGCCGATCGGGTCGATCACCGCCGACAGCTTGAAGCGCGTGCCGTAGCGACGCGCCGCCTCGGCCATCGGCGCCGGGTTCGACGCGTCGATCGTCAGCAGCCCGTGCCCGATGCCGTGCTGCTCCATCAGCGCCACCATCTCGTCGAGCGGCGTGCCTTGGAACACCTCGTCGGCGCGATGGAAGTAGTCCGTCACGACGCGCACCAGAAATTCCGGGCGCTGCGCCGCCGCGATCTCCGGCGTGAACGGATTCACCCAGCAATCGATCGCGCGGGATTCGTTCATGGTGGAAAAAGAAGCCACAGATGAACGCAGATGAACACAGATGAAGCCGGATGCGCGACGGTCAACGGCGCAGCTTCACTGGCAGGGCGATGAAAGAATTAGGAAACCAGAGAGCAGGGGATGGCCACAGTGAGTGCGGAGGCGTCATTCTAGGCTGACGCCTCCGGCTTTATCTGCGTTTATCTGTGTTCATCTGTGGCGATCTTATTCTCACCAGCCGGCGAGGTCGGCGGCGCGGGCGCGGTGGAAGATGGCTTCGCCGAGGATGCTGCGGTCGAACAGGGCGCGGCGGAACCACAAGTGCAGATCGAACTCCCAGGTGAAGCCGATGCCCCCGTGCAGCTCGGTGGTATCGCGCGCGACGCGATCGAACAGGTCGCTCATGTGCGCCTTGACCAGCGCGGCGTGGCGCGTCGACTGATCCTGGATGCGATCGAAGGCGTGCGCCGAGTACCATACCAGGGACAGCGACGGTTCGAGGTCGGCGGCCATGTTGGCCAGCTGATGTTTGACGGCCTGGAAGGCGCCGATGACCTGGCCGAACTGCTCGCGCGTCAGCGCGTACGAACACGCCATCTCCAGGCAGCGCCGCGCGCCGCCGAAGGCATCGGCGGCGACGAGAATCAGGCCGGCGTCCCAAGTGCGCTGCACGGCGGCTGCGTTGGGCAGCTTGGTGGCCGGGGCGTCGCTGAAGGTGACGACGTCGAGCGGGCGGGTCATGTCGTTGACGGTCATCGCCGTGACCTCGACACCCGGTGCGCTGCGCTCGACCAGCCACAACCCCGGTCCGCCGGTGTCCTGCGCAGCGACGACCAGCAAGTCGCTGATCTGCGCGCTCGGCACCAGCAACTTCTTGCCGCTCAAGCGGCCGCTTTTGACCTTGGTATTGAGCGCCTCAGGCCGCCACTCGCCGTTCTCTTCGCCCCAGGCGACGGTGGCGACGACTTCGCCGGATGCGATCGGGCCGAGCCAGCGCTGCGCTTGTGCGACGTCGCCGCCTTCGACCAGCGCGACGCTGGCCATCGCCGTGCCGAGAAACGGCCCGGGCGCCGCGGCGTACCCGAGCTCTTCCGAGACCAGCGCCAGATCGAGCAGCTCGCGCTCCAGCCCGTCGTGCGCGGCCGGAATTACTACGCCGGCCACGCCGAGCTCAGCGAGTTGCGTCCACAGCTCGCGCGCCAGCGCCGGCTCGCCTTCCATGATGCGCCGCACGCGCGTCGTCGGACACTGCTCGGCGAGAAACCGCTTGATGGTGTCCTTGAGGAGGAGTTGGTCTTCTGAGAGGCCGAAATCCATTGAGGCTCCAGAAAGGGGTTGGGGGGTTGGGGTTGGGGGTTGGGGAGGATTTTTTCCGCCCCAAAGCCCCAACACCTTACCCCTAACCCCTCATTTCTTCGCGTCGCGCGGCATGCCCAGCCCGCGCTCGGCGATGATGTTGCGTTGGATGTTGGCGGTGCCGCCGGCGATGAGGATGCCGAGCGACCACATGTACGAATACGAGAACATGCCCATGTCGGGGGTGTTGAAGTCGCCGCGGCCGAGCGCCCCGCGATCGCCGAGCACGTCCATTGCCGTCTTGCTGATGTCGTAGCTGAGCTGCGTGGTGAACAGCTTCATCACCATGGCGGCCAGGCCCTGCTCCTCGCCGCGCGCCTGTAGCGTCAGCAGGCGGTGGCCGTTGTACTCGCTGGCCAGCAGCCGCGTTTCGAGCTGCACCAAGCGGTCGCGGATGACCGGGTTCTTCATCACCGGCTCGCCGCGCAGTTCGGCCGCTTGCGCGACCATCGTCAGGCCATTGAAGGTCTGGCGGGTGATGAACGAGCCGCCGATCAAGGCGCGCTCGTGCTTGAGGGTCGAGCGGCTGACGATCCAGCCCTTGCCGCGCGGGCCGACCAAATTGCCCTTCGGCACGCGTACGTTATCGAAGAACACTTCGTTGAAATCGGCCTCGCCGGTCATCTGGCGCAGCGGCCGCACATCGAGGCCGGGCGTCTTCATGTCGATCAGCAAGTAGCTGATGCCGTCGTGCTTCGACGCCTCGGGCTCGGTGCGCACCAGCGCGAACATCCATTCCGAGTCGACCGCGTTCGAGGTCCAGATCTTCTGGCCGTTCACCACCCAGAAGTCGCCGTCGAGCTCAGCGCGCGTGCGCAGCGAGGCGAGGTCGGAGCCCGAGCCCGGCTCGCTGTATCCCTGGCACCAGCGGATCTTGCCGAGCAACGTGGCGCGCACGAATTGCGCCTTCTGCGCTTCGGTGCCGTGCTCGACCAGCGTCGGCGCCAGCATGCTCGGCCCCTGGCCGACGACTTCGCCGGGCGCTTTGGCGACGCGAAACTCCTGGCTGATGATGACGCTCTTCAGCGGATCGTAGGGCTGCTCGCCGCCGCCCCAGGCGCGCGGGATGTGGCGATACAGGTAGCCGCGCTCGATCGCCTTGATGCGGAACTCGGTGGCGCGGTCGTCGGTGCGAACCACGGCGCCCATCAAGGCCGCCTGACCGTCCGGCGGCGGGCTCGAGTTGCGATCCTCGTCGGTCCAGTTCTCTTCGAGGAACTGCTTCACCTCGACGCGGAACTGCTCGTACTCGGGGCTGTAGCTCAGATCCATGGATGTACCTCGCGTGGCGGGAGAGGAGACCTGCCAGAGTTAGCGAACGAGCGTTTGGGTGACAAGCGATCGACTGGTGGCGTGGGACTCCCGCCCCGCAACCAGTCGTGGGACTCCCGCCCCGCAACCAGTCGTGGACTCCAGTCCCGCATCCAAAGGTCGGGGGG
>Ga0265314_10000925_pt1 | contig 34592 bp, 30 predicted proteins | sample 4126metaG_FD_203106 | JGI IMG/M metagenome (GOLD analysis project Ga0265314, IMG submission 203106) | Rhizosphere microbial communities from Carex aquatilis grown in University of Washington, Seatle, WA, United States - 4-1-26 metaG | ecosystem: Host-associated > Plants > Roots > Rhizosphere >...
TCGGCCACGGCTACTTTACCTCCATTAGTTTTTGGATTCCTTGCTCGGCTCCGCCCAAGGCGCGCGCCAAACTCACCTTCGCCAGGTTGTGCGCATACAGCGCGGAAATCAGACTGTCGTTGGCGCTTGCCACTGACTCCTGCGCTTGTATGACTTCGATGTTATCGGTGACGCCCGCTGTGAAGCGGTCGCGCGCCTGCGTGAGCGTTTGATTGGCGAGATCCAGGTTGTCCTGCGCCACGGCCACCTGGTCGGCCGCAGTGCGGATATCGAGGAATGCGGTGCGGACCTGGTAGTCGATTTGTCCGGAGAGATCGGCGAGTTCGTCTTGCCGCTGTTTCAAGGCAGCTTTAGCCCGGATCACGTCTCCCGCAATTCGGCCACCATTAAACAGATTGATCTTCGCTGACGCCACAAAGGTAAACGTGCCATGGGAATCGTTGAGCGCGGGGCCGACGTCACCGTAATCGGCTGTGACTCCAGCAGTGGGATAACGCTGGCCGCGCGCGGCTTGCACGTCGTTCTCGGCAGCTCGCACACGCGCCTGGCCGCTTTGATAATCCGAGCGCTGCGCGACAGCCGCGACCAAGGCTTGCTCCTGCGTCATGGAGGTGAGAGGCGCATATGGCGCGGTTTCCGATAAATTGAATTCCTGGCCGTTGGGAAATCCGATTACGCGGCTGAGCGCGAGTTTGTCTTTGTCGAACTGATTCTTCTGTGCCAGCAGGCGCTGCTGCTGCTGTTTCAGCTCCACCTGCGAGCGCAGAACGTCGATACCGGCAGCGGTTCCTGCGCGCTGCTGATCCGCGGTGCGTTCGTAGAGCGCCTGCGCGGTTTCCACTTGCGAGCGAATCGCTTCCATGCGTGACGCGTCGGCGATGATTTGCAGATAGGCGCTGGCAGTGGCTTCGACCACCAGATCGCGCGCGTCCATCACCGAGAGCTGCGCGGCGCGGCGGCTCTCGACAGCCGAGCGGTATTCTTTGCGCGCGTTATAGTCGAAGGCGTTCCAGGACGCGTAGGCGCGGACATCGGTGTAGTGGAACGGACCGGCGATGGTGGGAATATTGACGCCCGGAATTTTGAGATCGAATCCGATGGTCTTCAGGTTAAGCTGCTCGATGGTCTCGCCGGCCTTGGCATCAAGCTTCGGCAGCAGCGCGCTGAGTGCATGCAGCCGCTGACCGCGCGCGCTCTCGCTGGCTGAATCGCTGACCAGCAGTCCCAGATTTGCTTTGAGGCCGCGGTCGACGGCGTCGTGCAGAGTGAGGGCGAGCGGTGCCGGCGATGCGGCGCCCGTGGGAACGCTGCCCTGGAACTGGCTAGTCTGGCTGAGTGCCGTGAAAGTGGTGAGAAGGAGCAAGGCCAGGAATCCTTTTATAAGTCGCATGCGCGTTTGTTTCCTCATCTCTTGTTGCTTCGGCCAGATCGATGTGCCCTCGTGGTCGCATGGGCCGAAACCACAGATATAGCATCTTCATACACTCGCGCGTAACGTAGACTCAATGCATGACCAGCGCCACAATATTGTTGTCGATTGGATTCACCACACTCGCACTCACGCCGGTGGTGCGAGCGGAAGACCGGCTGCGCTCCGGCCAGTGGGAGATCGTATTCACGGGGGATAATCCGCACACGGCGACGACCTGCTTAACCGCCGCTATGACGCGGGGTTTAAACGGGACTGCGGACGCGGTTCGCGCGGACACTGAAAAGACCGCGATTGCCCGCAAATTCAAAGTGGAGGGCTACAAGTTCGACGGCACTACGCTTTCCTATACCGCCGTCGGCGCCGAGAGAACCTTCGTGAATACGGCCAGCTATCACGGTGATACTTTTGAGAGCCTGATTGTCACTAAGACCAATGGCAAGGAATTCACCACGCGTCAGAAGGGGCGTCGACTCGGGGATTGTAAATAGCCGTTACTTTTTTTCCCAAGCGGGCTGGGCGGCGTCGGTTCCGGCGACGGAATAGAGGGCGCCGGGGGCGTTGCGGGTCTTCTGAAACTCCTCGAGAGTCTGCCCCCGCATCGCGGCATAGATGTGCAGATTCGAAACCCCGACCACGGCGCCCAGCTTTTCGAGGACGAAGAAAATGGCACCGTAGTGGATCAGGGCACGCCAGTCGCAGCGTCGCACCATATCGCGCTCTTCTTCAGTAAGCTGGCTTTCCGCGAAGGCGGTCTCGGGGTCGGTGAGAAACTGTTTGCGATGGGCGGGTTCGATCATGCGATGGAGAAATTTGTTGAGGCGGTAAGCTTGGACGCTGCGGCTCAAAGTGAACGGATAGGTCCCTGGTAGTTTTTCTACGCCCGCCAGTTGCTTGCCCACATGACTCAAGTAAGCGCGTTCGGTTCCGGGCATGGGCTCCGCGGCCTCGTTCTCATAAATCACGGTTGCCAAACCGGTCATAGTGGGCAGGTAGTAACTCTGATGAATCTTCTTAATATTCGCCGATAACGTCCCGCGCATAATCAGCCACATGATCACTTCGCTGCCTTCCATGCCGCCTTTCTCCGCGTACTCGGCATGCGTTAGCTCAGCGAGCGTCTCCGGATCTTTCTCGATTAAGTCGAGGAACTGCATGTCCCAAGGGGTGTTGTTAAATCCCGCGCGTTCGCCATGCACTTGATGGGAAAGGCCGCCGGTGCCAAGGATCACTACCGAAAGATCTTCGGGATAACTCTCAATCGCTTTACGCAGCGACTGGCCTAGCTTATAACAACGCCGTGCGGAAGGAATCGGAAACAGCAGCACTCCCACTTGCAGAGGAACGATAGCGCCCGGCCATTGCGGCTCATGCGGCCACAACATCGATAGCGGAGAGAAGCAGCCGTGGTCCAACGCGCGATCCTGAAAGAAGGACAGATCGAATTCGTCCGCCACCAGCGACGCGCCCACATGATGCGCCAAGCCCGCGTGCCCTTGGATGGGAGGCAGCGCGCGCGGACCGCCGCCTTCGTCGGCTACCGCGTAGGAGTTTCCGATGCCAAGCGCGAAGTGTGAGTAATGGTCGAAGAAAAACGAAGTGACGTGATCGTTATGGATGACGAACAAGACGTCGGGCTTCTTCTCCGCGAGCCATTGCCGTAAAGGCTCGAAGGCTTCGAAGACGGGCGCCCACACGGGATCGTCCTGCTTTTGCCGGTCGACAGCAAACCCGATGGTAGGGGAATGCGAGCAGCCGATCGCTCCCAGAATTCTGGCCATGAACTTCCTCCTCGAAGCACAAGTTTACTGCGCCAAGGCTGGCAGTGTCGTGAAGGTGTGCGCGAGAGGGATGCGGATACCCAGCGCGCCGATCTGCGCGCCGGCGGGTGTATCAAATTCGATTGTGCCGCGGATGCCCGCTGCGACGGGATATTTGTCGACCGCAAGCGTGAAGGCCAGGTGGCCGTTGGCGGGCAAAGATATGGTGTCGGTAGCGATCTGCGTTCCCGCGTCGTTGCGCACCACCACCGGGATATTCACGGCTTGTGTGGAAACGCTGTTAATGGCGATGCCGGTGGCCGTCTGGCTGGTGTTGTCGAAGGCCAGCAAATACGCGGCGGCGTTGCGGCTTTCAAGCGGCACCACCGCCTCCTGCCCGTTAGGGTTGTAGCGGAAGATCACGAAGCCTCCGACGTGTCCGTTGGTGGTAAGCTGCGCCGAGCCGACGGTAGGCGTGGGATCAGACAAAGGAGCGGCGCTTTGCACGATCAGGCTCGCTCCGGCGGCGATCGTTTGATTGACCGACGGAGCTGTCGTGGTGGTCCCGCTACCGGATTGCGGGAATCCCAGGGGCAGCGACAGCGGCGCTCCGCTATCAGCGAAGAAGCTCAAGTTGGTTTGCGCGGCAGTGGTGCCAGTATTCACCAGCACAAACGTGGTCTGCCAGCCGTTACCGGTGGCGATATGCGCGATGGAGCCGCCGCTAGTGCCGACGCTCGCCAGTGCCGGAATTGTGGTGAGCGTAGTAGTGGTATCCAGCGGAGTGGTGCGGATGCCCAGCACGCTAATTTGCCCACCAGCCGGGGTGTCAAACTCAATGGTGCCGCGCTTGGCGGCCGTCACCGGATACAGCGTCGACAGCACAAACGAATAGTGTCCGTTGCCGGCGAGGAAAACCGTGGCGCCGGGAGTACCGATCACAGTTCCGTTGTCGTCGCGAATCACCACCGGGATGAAGGCGGGCTGCGACGAAACATTCTCGACGGCTATGCCGAGCACCACGCCGCCCGTGTTGTCGAAGGCCAGCAGATAGGAACTGGCATTTCGCGTTTCCAGAGGCACAACGGCTTCCTGCGCCCCGGGAATCAAGTGGAAGATAGCAAAGCCATCGACAGCGCCGGAAGCAGAGAGCTGCGCCGAACCGACCTCGACCGGCGGCGTCTGCGGACCCGACGTCGTGATCAAGAGCGAGGCATTCGCGGCGATCGTCTCGTCGAGCGACGACGCGAGAATGGGGGCGGCTCCGGGGGATTGTGGAAACACCAAGGGCAGCGTGAGCGCGCCGCTGGGATCACCGAACAAACTCAAGCGCGCCGTCGCCGCGGATGCGCCCTTATTGACCAGCGTGAAGGTAGTGGTCCAATTCTCCTCGGCAGCCATGTGCGGCATCGAGCCGATGAAGGTTAACCCGGGAACGGCGAAGGCCTGCTGTGAAATGGAAAACGCGACGCCTCCAATGGTAAGGTTCGCGACGCGTGCTGCGCCTGCATTCGACATCACTTGAAAGCTGAAACTGCCGTTGCCGGTTCCGCTTCCGCTGCTGGCAATCACCCAGGCGGGTGCGCCGCTGGAACTCCACGAGCAGCCCACCGGAGCGGTTACCGCGACGGTTCCATTTCCGCCCGCCGCCGCAAATGCCTCACCAGCGTCGGAGAGAGAGTAATTGCAATTGGCTGGCGAGAGAGTGAAATTCAAAGTAAATAGCGCTGTGGCGGATTGGTTCCAGGTCAGGCGAACGCTCCAAACTCCCGGGAACGAAGCTGCGGAGGTTCCGCTGACATTCATAGATTTTGCGAGACATCCGGATCCGGCTGTCCCGATGGATGCCGTATTGGTAGCGAAAACCACGCTGTCCGGCCGTATAAATTGAATTTGCGCGGAGTCTCCAGCGTTCGCTCCGCTATAGTCGAAGAACAGCCACACCTGAGGCGACTGCGTGGTGAAACTCGAGACCGCCGGCGGTGGTGTGCACGTCCCACTCACAGTGCCGCTGGTAGTAGAGGTGACTTGGTTACTAGCCGATACCCCGGCTGGGGAAGTCCCGTTGAGTGTAAAACCGGTGACGTCCAGCACCAGGATCTCGGCCGTGGGAGAAATGTTAACGTTCGCAACGCCCGCGCATACCGACCCTTGCACGAGCTCCGGGCTACAGCCTGGCACCCAATCGCCGGGGTCATAGCCATCGTTGATGTTGTAGTAATGCTGCAGCATGTGGACGCCGTCGATCGAGAAGCACGCATTCCCAGCATTAGCGCCAGTGCACGCGCTGTTGTTGCCCGCTGCGAAGCTGCGCGCGCCGTTGCTTTGATAGCGAAACAAGTCCGGCGGAGCGATATGGCTGCCACCGCAAGCGCCCATGGCGCACGACGCCGTGCCGAGAATTTCGTCGGTCTCATGCTCGACGGTGGTAAAGAAATCGTACTGCGAAGGGCCAATCGATCCAGTGCGGAAATAATAATTTCCCGCGGATTGAATGCTACTGCTCATGGATATAATGCCGTCGTAGCAGGGAGTGGAGCCGCCACAACTGCCGCCGGTGGAGGACATGCCGCCAGAAGCCGTGAAGCCCAGCGCCCGCATGCCGGAAAGCGTCAGATAGACTTTATAGGCGCTGTTGATGGGGTTGGTGGCGGGAACACTGGCATTGAACGCCGTGACATCGCTAGCGCTACTGAGGCCGATCTGCAGCGCGCTGCGGAACGCACTGTACGAGACTTCGTTGTACAAAAAATTGCTCTGTCCGGCGTCACTCGCGCCAATATTGGAAAAGCGAATATAAATACTGGCGCTCGCATTCGAAAATGTGCCGGCATAGATCCCAGAAATCGTCGAATTCAGGTAATTGCACACTCCCGCGATAGCAGCGACGCTGGGATCGCAGGTGTAAGTAACGCCGCTGGGAACCGCGGCTCCGCTAGGCGAGGGCGCAAGGCTGGCGAGTGAGATCACGTGGCTCTCGCGTATTCCGGACGGGCCTTGGCCCGCGATGGCCGCCCCCGCGGATACCATCCTTACTTCGGTTGTCTGGGCACTGGCAAACGCGGCGCAAATGAAGAGAAGTATAGAAACCCCGAACATCATAAAAAACACCACCAAACGGAACCTCAGAATATCCGCTCTCCTAACATTTTGCAATCAGCGATTCTCACTACTCGAAGGGGATAGTGCACCCAAACACCAAAGGCGTCGCCCAGCTAAAATGAGAGAACCATTGAGGAGGCTGCATGGAAGTGATCATTTCGGATCTGCTGAACCGCTTCGAGAAGGGGACGCTCTCGCGGCGGGGTTTGATTCAAGGATTGGCGATGTTGACGGCGGCGGGCGTGCAAGCCCAGGACACGGCGATCAAACCCGTCAAGATCGATCACATCAGCATTCAAGTGACGGATTTGCCGCGGTCGATCGCCTTTTACCAGAAGATTTTCGGATTCACGATCGTGAGCGAGGACAAGCCTAACGAGATTGTGCGGCTGGGCGCGGGAGGGAAAGTGCTGGTGTCCCTGCATCACAAGAGTCCCACTGGTTTGGTGGATCACTATGCAATCGGGGTCGAGAAATTCAACAAGGAAGCTGTGACTCGCGAACTAAAAGAGCGCGGCGCGACTCCGGAAGATAACCTGGATGCGGGGTTCCACGTCAAAGATCCGGAAGGGATCAGCGTGCAGATTGTCGGGCCGGCGGCGTAAGCCGTCAGTGGTTCAGCTCAGTGATTCAACATCGGAATACTTTTCGCTGCTGGCGGCGCAGGAATGCTTTCGAGGAACGCGTAGATGTCCGCGAGTTCCTGGTCCGACACGACCTTGCTGGTGTAGGGCGGCATTTCACCCTTGGGGCTGCGCACGTAGCGTGTGAACGCCGCAAAGGGAATCGGTTTCGGAGCGAGGCGCGCACCGGCTCCGCCCTTGGCGTCATGGTCGTGGCATTGATAGCAACCGTAAGCGTCGAAGATTTTCTTGCCGTTGGCGGTGTTGCCTGCCGGAGTCTGCGCATTTAGTGCACAGGCCATCGCGAGAAGGATGAGGGTACGCATGGTGGCCTCTAACGCGGTTGCGTGACGACATCTACCAGAGCGGGTCCGCCGCTGCGCTCGACGGCATCGAGTGCGCGCCGAATTGCTGGTCCCAGGTCTTTGGCTTCGGTGATAGGTCCTTCGCCATGCACGCCCAACCCGCGAGCCACGGTGGCGAAATCGATATTCGGGTCTGTGATGGTGGTCCCAATTCCTGCGTTTTGAATTCCGCGTTGGTGGCGGTTGGCCATGCGTTGGACGTGCATCACTTCCTGGTGATACGCGCGGTTGTTATGCATCACACTGAGCAGGGGGATGCGGTGATGGGCCGCGGTCCACAAAGCGCCCGGAGCGTACATGAGATCGCCGTCGGTTTGAATTGCCACCGAAAGCCGTCCATGCTTGCGATTCGCCAGTGCGCCGCCGACCGACCCCGGCGCCGTGTAGCCCACGCCTGCCGCGCCGCCACCGCCTGCCGTGCGATAGATTTTGTCGACATTCCACAGCCGCGAAGCGCCGCCACCCACGAGCGACCAATCTTTGCCGCGGATCACTTCATACAGCTCGGCCTGCAGGCGCGCGAGGCTGATGGGGCTCGAATCCCATCCGTAGGTGGCTTCGTCGTGAGCGCGCTGCATGCCTTGTTCGTGCGCCGCCGCGAGCTTCTTTCCGCGATCTTCAAAGGCGCGCTTGCGATCGGCCGTGATCAGCCGTTTGCACGCTTCGATAAGGTACGGAAGTGTAGCTTCGGCATCCGCCACGATCGAAATGTCGGTCTCAGGGTAGCGCTGGAAATATTGGTAATTGCTTTTCATGCCGAGTTCCAGAGCTGAGATGCTTACCACTTTGGTGGCCGGCTTAATGAAGGTTTGCGTGGAACGATGCAATTGGTCGCGCACGGTGTTGACGGTTCCCCACAGGTCGGGCACTTCGAGACCAACGATGAGGTCGGCGTTGGCGATCAGCGGGCGTCCCCCGGCCTGGCTGAGCGGATGATGGTTGGGAAACTTTCCGCCGACGACGGGAGCTTGCAAAGTCTCCGCGAGTTCGACCAGCAGCGCCTGGCCGGCTTCGGTCCGCACGCAGCGGTCCGCGAAGATCACGGGATTTTCGGCGTCGACCAGGAGCTTCGCCACCGCGGCGACAGACGCGGAATCGCCGGCGGGCGGACCGGACGCCGTGTACCTCGGAATATGCAGTTTCAGATTCGCTTCGACCGGCGTCTCTTGCAAATCGCTATCCGCCACCAGAATCACCGGCCCCATGGGCGGCGTGACTGCCAGTTTGTAAGCGCGCACGGCCGATTCGGCGAAGTGCGGCAGCGAGATCGGCAGATCGTCCCACTTGGAATAATCGCGCACCATGGCGACGGCGTCCTGAGCGCTGTGATACCACTCGATCAGCGGCCGGCGCGCTGTCGCATCGATGGTGTTCCCTAAAATGATGAACGCCGGCGAACGCCCTGCGTAGGCGTTATAGATCGCCATCGCGGCATGCTGCAATCCGACGGTGCTGTGCGCCATCACTGCCAGCGGCTTGCCTTCGATCTTGGCGTAACCGTCGGCCATAGCGACGGATTGCTCTTCGTGACAGCAGGTGATCAGCTCGGGTGCTTTGTTGCCGCCGTAATTGATGATGGACTCGTGCAGGGCACGGAAGCTCGACCCTGGATTAGCGCAGATATATTCGAAGCCGAGCGACTTCAGTACGTCCACCATGAAGTCTGAGCCAGGACGGTCCGCCGTTAAAACTTCGACGTCGGTGGCAACCGGTTCCGTCTCCTTGGCCAGCGCCGTGGCCGAGGGCACCGCTACATTGCGGCGTGTTTCGGGTGCTTGCGCTTTCACTGGGGACTGGGACACCAGCGCAGCCGCACCCGCGGCGGCGCCTTTCAAAAAGCCGCGCCGTCCTGAAGGATTTTTTGACTTCGACATACTAACCGCCGCCTCCCACCTGCAAATATTTACTGTGAACGATGGTCTTCGGATCTACATCTTTGCCCACCACCACTCCATAAAACGGATTCATCATTTCTTCCCACGTCATGGTTCCGTAGTAGACGGTCTTGTTGGGATTCGGATTGAACTTGTTGTTCACCGAGTTGTCGAAATGGGCGTCGACGTGGAGGACAGTGCCTTTCGGGACCTTAATAGAAGTGTCATAGCCGAGCTGCCAGTTGAAATCGTAATGCGGCACGCTCAGGATGGTTTTCTTGGTGCCGTCGGGGAACTCCAGAATGTACGTCATGTCCTTGCCGCGAAAATGCATGTGCGGCATCAGATACACCAGCTCGGCATCCTGCAGGAAAGTGACTTCAGCCGGCGGACTCAGCCAGTTGGGGTCATTGGGCGGAATCGCGAAGCGCTTGGCATCGGTGGGCGACGTCGTCAGGAACGAAACATAGCGGCGCTCCGGCGCTTTGTCGAGAACAGTGAAACCGACTCTCACGTGATCGGTGACGGCGGTTCCGTTGGGCGTGTAGTGCAAATTGAAAGTAATATCCGATCCCGCGGGGATCAGCTTGGCGGCGTTGATGGCGCGATAGTCGGCGGCGAAGTTGCCGGGAAGGTAGCAGTCCTCAGCGCCGCCAGGAGGCTGCGAGCCACCGCTTTGGCCTAAGCCGCGTGGGCCTCCGGCGAGGGCATTGCCATCATTGCTGCGCGGCGTTCCACCGCCCAGAAAGGTCGGGCCTTTGTCAGGCAGCGCGGAGCCTTCTGCGTCGCGCTCTTTGTCGGCCCAGTAAGCCACTCCGTATTTGTAGTTGGGGTTGTGCGGCAAATAGCCGATGCAGATGTGATGCGTGACCGCCGGGAACTCGGGTTTGATCTGCACGGAGGTCACCCAGGTGTCCTTCGTGAAACCCGTCGGCATGATGACGGTGATCCACTCGACCACGTTGTTCTTGGGCGTCGCAGGCACATTCGTGACGGGTCCATCGACGATGATGTCCGGCTTGATGGCCCAGCCCTCCGGCCACGCAACAGCGACGGGAGCGTCCTTCGCGTCACCTTCCGGAGCACCGGCATCGGCCCACTGCGCGATGGTATCGATCTCGTTCTGCTTCAGTGAACGGTCATTCAGATACGGTCCATGTTGCGGATCCGCGAACCACGGCGGCATCTTGCGCGCAAGCACCGCGGCCTTCATTGCCTTGGCCCACGGGCGGACGTTTTGATACGTCAGGAACGACATCGGCGCCACTTGCCCGGGACGATGGCAGGTCTGGCAATTGCGTTGCAGAATCGGTTCGACGTCCTTGTGAAACGTAGCGGGCGCGTCCGCGGCCAAAAGTAGAGAGCCTGTGAGCAACAGCAAACCAGTGCGCATACTATTTTTCTCCTCCTGACGCGACTTTGGCCCGGTCGGGATGAAGCGTCACCTTCTGCACCCGCCAGTTGTTCATGTCGGCGATGAAGAGGGTGTTCTCCGCGGGGCACGCCATGCCGTGGATCCAACTGAACTGGCCGACGTCGTGGCCGGATTCGCCGAACATTCCTAGAATCTTGCCGTCGAGCGTCAGCTTGTAAACGCGTCCGGGTTCGTTGTCGGAAGTGTAAAGATACTGCGTAGGCCCCTGCGTGATGCAGATGGTCCAGGGCGCGGTTTCATCGGGTGGATTCGCCGGAGCGTTGCCTAGCACCGGGTGCCGCGACTTGTCGTACTTCGCGTTTAGAATAATAAAGCGCTGGAATTTCCCGTCGCGATCGAACACCTGGATGCGGCGGTTGCCGCGGTCCGCGACGTAGACGTTGTTCTGGCGGTCGATCCCGATGTTATGCGGGGTGTTGAACACGCCGGGGTTCTCGTTCGCGTGAACCCCGCCGGTGCCGCGCTCGCCCCAGGACTTGATCCAGTTGCCGTGCTTGTCGTACTTCGCAACGCGCGAGTTGATGTAGCCATCACTGATATAGATGTTGTCGTCGGAATCGAAAGCGACGTCGGTGGGGGCACGGAAGTATCCGTCGATGTGCGGGAGAGCTGGGAACACGCCGGTCGCCGCGCCCCCGCGGCCGATGCCGTTGCCTTTGTAGTAATCGGGCTCGTCGGGACCTTCGGGTCTGCGGCCGAGATTCAGCGTGACCATGCCCGCCGGGTTGAAGCGCATCACGGCGTGCGTACCTTTGTCGACGACCCACAAGTTGTCGTATTTGTCGAAGCGGACGCCGTGCGCGTAGCCTAATCCGTAAACGCCTTTGCCCAGCTCACGGGTGAGTTTGCCGGTGGAATCGAACTCCAGAAGTTGCGTGGTGGCATTGCCGTAGAGCGGGCCGGAGGCAGCGCTGCCGGGGTGGTTGAGCACGACAATCGTGCCTTTGGAATTGACGGCGACGCCCAGCACTTCGCCCAGATTCAACTGATAATTCAGCTTGAGGAAGTTGGGATCGGGATCGAAGGGGATCGTCGGGACGGCCGTTTGGCCGAATACCGGCAAGGCCAGCAGCAGAAGTGTTGCGAAACGCATCGGGAAGCCTTTCTATGTGCCTCCCGCAGCTTAATCCCACGCGGCGGCGGTGTCAATCTTACTTGGGTGCGCCCACAGCCATGTCGTTGCGAATGACTTTTCCGCCCTTCATCACGAACTTAACGCGCTGCAGTTCGGTGATGTCGGCGAGAGGGTCGCCCGACACCGCGACCAAATCCGCATACTTACCCTTTTCGACGGACCCGATTTGATCTTGCCATCCCAGCGCTTCCGCATTGATGATGGTCCCGGATTGAATGGCGCGCGCGGGGGTCATGCCGGCCAGTTTCACCAGCGCTTCGAATTCGAGAGCCTGGGTGCCGTGCGCGAAGGTCGAGCCGTCGGCTCCACTGCCCGCCATGACCTTGATGCCTTTGGTGGCGGCGGCCATGGTGGCGGCTTTCGTGAAGATCGGGATGATGCGATACTTGCCGCCGGTGTTCTTCTTATCGTTGTCGTCCATGTAGGGCTCGGTGTAGCGGACGATGGTGGGATCGTAGAACAGGCCTTTGGCAGCCATCATATTTATCTGTTCCTGATCGAGGCCGAAGCCGTGCTCGATGGTGTCGCAGCCCGCGATGATGGCGTTCTTCTGCCCTTCGCCGCCATACACGTGGCAGCCGTTCTTTTTGCCGAGGCGATGAGTTTCGTCGATTAGGGCTTGCAGCACCGGCAGCGTGTACGTGACCTCGTATAAATCCTTGCCGGCGGCGTTGAACGAGTAGGCGCCCGCTGGATACAGCTTGATCCAATCGGCGCCGTGGGCGATTTCTTCACGCACGGCGGCGCGCGCTTCTTCCACCGTATGGACCGCGATAGGGTTGAGTGGATTCACGGGAGCGGCGGGGTCGATAGCGTTGGCGCTCCACACGACGCCGCGCGTCGACACCTGGTAGCGGGGGCCGTCGATGCGGCCTTGATTAATTGCGTCGCGGACGGCGACGTCGCCGTAGCCGTTGCCATGCGAGGTCATGTCGCGGGCCGCGGTGAAACCGGCGCGCAGGTTGTTCTGCACGTTTTGGACGGCGATCAGCATGTAGTCTTCGGTAGTCCCGTTGGGCTTGCGCTGATTGAACATGTGCGTGTGGGCATCGATCAAGCCGGGCAGCACGGTGGATTGGCTCAAGTTAATCACTTCGGTGCCGCTGGGAATCTTCACTTGGGAGGCCGGGCCCACCTCAGTGATGCGATCGCCGCTGATGAGCACCACTTGCTTGGTCAACATCTGGCCAGTCTTGCTGTCGAACAAGTGGCCGGCGCGCACGGCGTACGAGCGGGCTGCGGGAGGGCATTTGAAGATGCCGCCGTCGGAGCCGACGCAGGGAATTGCGCCCGCGCCGCGCCAGGCGGCCGGAGGAGGTTGCGGCTGCGCCCACAGGGCGGCGGCGCCTAATAAGATTCCGAAAAACAATTTCATCGCGTTATCTCCCTTTGATCTAATGCCCGCACGAAGGCGGCGGCTTTGTGGCTACTCTCTATAAATTCGGTATGCGGATCGGAATCAGCCGTGATACCGCACCCGGCATAGTATCGCACTTGGCCGTCCGACGTGAATGCGGTGCGGATGGCAACCGACAGCTCCATGTTTCCATCCATCGAAATCCAGCCGATAGCGCCCATGCAGGGGCCGCGCCGTTGGCCTTCTTCGCGCATGGCGGCGCGGATGGCTTCGATTTTAGGAGCACCCGTGATGGATGCAGCCGGGAACGCGGCTCTGAGTAAATCGACGAGTCCGCCGCGAAGGCGGCCCTTTACTGTCGAATACAGATGGTGGACGGTGGGGAGGGTCATCAGCGCCGCGTGCCGGGTGACTTCCACCGATCCGGTTTCGCAAACTCTGCCCAGATCGTTGCGCACCACGTCGACGATCATGGCGAGTTCGGCGCGGTCTTTTTCGCTGGTGAGAAGGTCCGCTGACAGGGCTTGGTCTTCAGCGGGGTCGTGAGCGCGTGGGCGCGTTCCCTTGATCGGCGAGGATTGCACGATCCCCGCGTCGACCTTTAAAAACAATTCCGGACTGATAGAAAGGATGGAACGCTGGTCATCGATTTGAATGTAGGACTCGTATTGCGCGGGGCTAATAGTTCGCATGCGCTGGTATAAGTCCAAGGCCATGGCGGGGTCGAGATCGGCTTCGAGGCGGCGGCAAAGATTGGTTTGGAAGATATCGCCGGCACGAATGGTGGCGACGATTCGGTCGACTGACGCTTCGAAGGCCGAGCGATCCGGGCCGCTGCGGAGGGGTCCGCTGTGAATTGGGCGCTCAGAGACTTGGGGAGCGCGCGCAAGCGGCGTCGTGGAATCGTAAAGGGCGAAATAGAATTGCGGGAAAGTGAAATCCGGCGGGGGGATGGGGCCGAGGTCTTCGATTTCCGTGGCGAGGTCGTAGGAGAGGAATCCCACGAGGACGACTTCTGAAGGTCCGCGCCAGGCTTCGAGCATGGCGTCGAGCACATCGAAAGCCGGGGCGGAGATTTCGACGGTTCCTCCGGAGGCTGTGATTACGGCGGATCCGTTGGAGTAGGTTATGGTCGCCAGTGGATTGTTCAGGAGGAGTGGCTTGGAGCCAGCCACGGATGCGAAGCCGCCGACTTGAGCGATACCTGAGGTGCTGCGGAGCCTGGGCGCTGGTACTACCGAGCGCAGTTTTGCGACGAGCGCGCGCAAATGTTCTGGAGGAGTGCGATCAGACCACATGCAGGAAATTCGTGAAAATGCGGGCGGCTTGTTCGGTCAGAAAAGATTCGGGATGAAACAGGAGCCCTTCGACGGCGCGCTCGCGCATCCGGCAACCCATGATCTGGCCGTCTTCACTCCAAGCGGAGACTTCGAGATCCGCGGAAACGCTGGCGGGGTCGACTACCAAAGAATGGTAGCGGGCGCCTAGAAAAGGATTTGGCAATCCGTGGAGGAGGCCTTTATCGTCGTGGCGGATGGGCGAGGCTTTGCCGTGAACGGGATGGCCGGACGGGCGAACGTTAGCGCCTGACATCTTTGCGATCAGCTGCATGCCTAGACAGACTCCCAGGATGGGCACGCGGCCGGAGAAGGACCGCACAACCTCCGGGCAGACGCCGGTTTGATCCGGTCCAAAAGGTCCGGGCGAAATTACGATGCGGTCAGGCGCAAGCGCCTCCACTTCGGCTAAAGTGATGCGGTCCGAGCGGTGGACCACACAACTCCCACCGGCGGTTTCCAAAGACTGCACCAGATTCCAAGTAAAGGAATCGTAGTTGTCGAGGACTAAAACTTTCAATGCGAAGCGGTGCGCCAACCTTTAGCGTACTCTTCGCGGGCGACTTTGGAATACGGGACGGGGCTGACGATCGCGCGGATCTCGGCCTGTTTGTGGCGCTCCACCGTGGTTTTCTTCGAGCCGCCGCCTTCTTCGCCCCAGGAAAGCGTGACTTCGTTGCCGATCGCGACGTCGGGATCGACTACGCCTAGCGACAGCATCGAGCTCTCGTTATAGCTGTAGCCGCTAAACATCGAAATGCCTACTGTCTTGCCGCCGTTCATCACCTTGTCATAGGACGCGGACGCATAGTTCGACAAGGGCAGATCGATGTATTTGTACTTCAGTCCGGGGTCGAGCTGGGAACGGAATACTTTGCCGACGTCATCGGCGTTCCAGGCGAAGGTCACTTTCCGGCGCTGCGGCTTCTCGGCGATTTTTTCGAGCGCTTCGCGGCCGATGAAATCGTGGTCGAATTTGACGAAGGGGCCGTAGCCCAGTTCGTACGGGGTCAAATAGTAGTCTTCGATGTTGTTCGAATAGAGGCTGCCGCCCAGCGAGCCGGTGCCTTCATAACTCGTCGCGGGCAGCCATTGCCGGTAGGACTTCATTCTCTCGTCCGTGTAAACGGCGGGCAGGGGTGACGGAATCCAGCCAGATTCCAGGGTGTTCGTGGCGTACGCGCGGCTGCCCACTTGATGCAGGCCAAAATCCTTGCCGGCTTCGATGATGGCTGCGCGGATTTCTTCGCCTTCCGCGTACGGTCCGAAGACTTCCAAGCCGGGAGCGCCGGCCATGCCATGACGTAGCGCGCAGACTTTGCGTCCAGCGATGGTGATGTAATCCATGTTGAAAAACTTGATGTCGGGAATCGGCCCGCCGTTCAGCTTTTCGATCACCTGTTTGGCGTTGGGGCCTTGAATCTGGTAACGGTAGCGCTTGCGAACGACGGGTTTGCCGCCGGGACGTGAAGGCGAGCGATCGTCTTTTTCGGTGGTGACGTTGTAGCCGCCGGTTTCGGCGTGAAACTGAATCCAGTTGGCGGTGGGAGCGCGGCCGACGAACACCAGCTTGTTCTCTTCCATGTGGAACAGAATCCCGTCGCCGATGACATGGCCGCTATGGCTGCACGGCACGAACTGTTTGGCGCGGTTGACGGGGAACTTGGCGAAACTGTTGATCGCTAGATGCGAGAGCAGTTTGAGCGCGTCCGGGCCCTCGATGTTCACGTCCACCATGTGATGCGACTGGTCAAACAGCACGCAGGTCTCCCGCCACGCGCGTTGTTCATCGCGCCAGTTGGTGAACTCGCCGGGCACCACCGGATAGACGTAGGCTCCGATCTGCGAATTGCGGAGCAGGTTCACGGGGTTGCCGACGGCCTGTAATAAAGACTCTAGATTTTGAGCGCTCATAACCACAGATGAGAATAACACGCTGGCGTCGATGTAAAATAAAACCTCATGCGCCTCTATCGTTCTCTCATGCTTTTCGCGTTGAGCGGCGGCGTGCTGGCTGTGGCACAGCCCGCGCCGGCACCATTCGTCCCCGTGACCGACAAGATCTTACAGAACCCCGATCCAGCCGACTGGCTGATGTGGCGGCGCACCCTGAACAGTTGGGGTTTCAGCCCGCTCACGCAGATCAACCGCGCCAACGTCGGCAAGCTGAAGATGATCTGGACGCGCGGCATGGGTCCCGGCATCCAGGAAGCAACGCCGCTGATCTATAAAGGCGTGATGTACCTGCCGAATCCCAGTGACTATGTGCAGGCGATCCAGGCGGCCACCGGCGACCTGCTATGGGAGTACAAGCGCAAGCTGCCCGAGGACTTGAACAAATTCCTGATCGTTCCCAGCATCAATCGCAACGTCGCGATCTACGGCAACATGATCATCGACACCAGCGCCGACGATTTCGTCTACGCGCTGGACGCGCAGACCGGCAAGCTGGTGTGGGAAAACCGCGTCGTCGATTACCGCGAGGACTCCGCGCAGGAAACCTCGGGGCCCATCATCGCTAATGGAAAAATCATTTCGGGGCGCGGCTGCGAATACAAGGCCACTCCGGACGGCTGCATCATCACCGCGCACGACGGCAAGACCGGCAAGGAACTGTGGCGAACCCACACTATTCCCCGCCCCGGCGAGCCTGGCGATGAAACCTGGGGGAACATTCCCTACGAAAAGCGCCGTCATGTGGGCACCTGGATGGTGCCGAGTTACGATCCTGAGCTCAACCTTATCTATATAGGGACGTCGGTCACGTCGCCCGCGCCCAAGTTCATGCTGGCAGGCAACGATAAGACGTACCTCTATCACAATTCGACGCTGGCTTTGAACGCCGATACCGGGAAGATCGTTTGGTACTACCAGCACATTGTCGATCACTGGGATTTCGACCATCCCTTCGAGCGCCTGTTGGTGGACACGGTAGTCGCGCCCGATGCGAGTCAGGTGTCGTGGATTAACCCGAAGCTAAAGCCGGGCGAGCGCCGTAAAGTCCTCACTGGCATCCCTGGCAAAACCGGGATCGTCTACACGCTCGATCGCCAAACCGGTGAATTCCTGTGGGCCCGGCCAACGGTGCGGCAGAACGTGGTTTCGTCGATCGATGGCGCGACCGGCAAAGTCACCGTGAATCCCGAGACCACGTTTTCGAAGGCCGGCGAAGAGCGCTTCGTTTGTCCTACAGCGAACGGCGGCAAGGACTGGCAAGCGGGATCCTATAGCCCCGCGATGAACGTGATGTTCTACCCCTTGCAAAACGCCTGCGAGACGGTTTCGCCGTTGGATGTCGCTCCGCTGACCACTTCGCTCTATGCGATCCGTGGCAAGAACCAGATCACGCCCGGCACCGATAAGCTCGGCACTGTCTATGCGATCTCCGCGGAGACGGGGAAGACGCTGTGGAAATACGAACAGCGCGCCGGGATGATGTCGCTGGTGGCGACGGCCGGTGGACTGGTCTTCGGCGGCGATACCAACGGGCATTTTCGAGCACTCGATCAGGACACCGGCAAGGTGCTGTGGGAGGTGAACCTGGGCTCGTCGGTGACGGGGTATCCGATCGCCTACGCGGTCAATGGCAAGCAATACGTCGCGGTGAGCACTGGGGGATCGTTGGTCAGCAACGGCCTGTTGCCGTTGACGCCGGAACTGCATCCGAGCACCTCGAACCAAGTTTTCGTTTTCTCGCTGCCGGACGAATAAACACTACTTCTGGGGCTCCACGAGCCGATACGTATTCACGTGTGGGCCCTATTGCTCGGCATTTTCATCAGCGCCATCGCGTCCGCGCAAATAGCGCCTTCGATCTGCGATGGCAAGGCGGACGCGCGTGCCGCGCTGCAAGATATCTTGACTCGCAACGCCGGCAAGACGGTCGTCTTGCCCGACGGCGCCGTCTGTGTGATCACCCCCGTTGCGGATAAGACGAAGTTTTTGAGTTTGCCGGCCGGCACGGCGCTGCGCGGGAGAGCGACTTTGAAGGTAGCGAACGGATCGGCTCCGTATGACTCCGTGATCTCTTCGACGAGTTGTAACGGTTGTCAGATATCCGAGATTACGATTGACGCCAACGTAGCCAACAATCCGATCGCGGATGTCACGGAGATTTATGCTCACGCCAGACCGGAGTTCGTTTTGTTTGGCGACGACCTATCGTTTCGCGGCGTCACCGTCATGAATTCCAGCGCGATCAATTCTATCGTCGCCACGGGCTCGCGCGTCGTCGTGGAGGATTCCACATTCAAGGCGATAGGCGACGACCCCCATCACATCGTTCATGATCACAGCACGCTGTACTTGACTGGCTCGCAGATTCTGGTGCGCGGAAATCGTTTTACGGCGACTGCACGAGATTCACCGGCGGGAGTGACGGCAATTGAAACGCACGACACGGGCCAGTCGATCGCGGACAATACGATTGTCGATTTTACAAATGGGATCAACGTGACCGGCGTTAGCAACGGAGACTCGGAAGCGGGCGTAGTGAGTGGAAATGCCATCAAAGGAGCGCTCCACTGTATTACTTTATGGTCCCGGGCCTACCGCGCGCACTCAACCGGCTATGGCATCAACGGACTGGTTGTGTCGGGCAACTCCTGCCGCGTGAACCAGCTCAGTTATACCCGCCAGCCGGACGCGTCGTCGACGAGCGGAATTGTGGTCGAAGCGGGCGCCAGTTTGCCCGTCGCGAATCTCATGATTAGTAACAACGTGGTGGTCTTCGATTTGGAACTAGCGAGTCGCCCAGGAAACACGGCGAGTATCGGTTTGGGTTGGTGGTCTGTCAACCATCAAACGGCGGCGAATGTGAGTATCGAAAACAATATCCTAGATAACGCGCCTGTCGCTGGAATCCGCGTGGCGGTTGGGTCCGCGGTTGGTTTAGAGATTCGCAATAACACCATTCGCAATGCCGGGTCGTCGCTCGATGCTTCGGTGAACGCAGGCTACAAGGCGCCCATTCTGGTGCTTTCCACCGCGGGAGCATTACAGGCGGACATCCAAGGTAACGCAATGATCGATGACCTCGCGAGCAGCCGAATGGTCAATGCCATTACGCTGGGTGGCGCGGCGAAGTCGGCGCATCACGTTCAGGTTCTCGACAATTCGATTCTCTTGCTGGGAGCGAACACGAGCAGCTTTCGATCCAACGTCTCACTGCTGGACAAGAACCTTCAGCCCCTAGTTCGCGTGAGCGAACCGGTGAGCTCTGCGGCGCATTGACTCTCCACGGGGCCGCGTGGCCTTCGTCTCTTCACCGCATAGTTTCTCAAGCGCCACCCATAGGCGGACCAACCCAGCGGTCTCCCGAGATACGGTTAACGTCTCGCGACGCGGGTACACCCCGATGACCGCCGCGTCGGCTGCGTAGCCCTCACGATGGAGGTCACGGCAGCGTTGGACTCGCACCCACATAACCAAGCTCCGCGTGTGAACCGCAATCACGGAACCGGGAGCCACCGGCTCGGGCAGCGCTAAGCGGATGCCGTCTTCCGACACGTCTTCCCAGCGTCCCGGAAAATGGTCAGACCATACGGGCGCCATCACCTGAATTCGCACCAGCAGATGTTGTTGCGTCATGGCGGTTACCGTCCGGCCTTGTCCTGACTCGGAACCAGGCAGATTTTCACTTCGAAGCGCTCACCTTCGCAGCAGAACGGGACGGCGATCCAACTTTGGCCATTCCAGTTTCGAGTCTGAAAGTTGTTTCCATAAATGACGGTGGGCGTACCCAGCGAGAGCGCACCCAGCGCCGCCGCAGCCTCGTCTTTGAAATTCCCGATGATCATGTTCGCCATTTCACCCATGGCGTCGAGAACCTCATCGTTGACCGCCTCATATTCCGACATCAGCAGTTTGCCACTGATCGTGCAAGCCAGCAAAGCGCTGCAACTGATACTTCCCGAGCCATTCCACTGGCCGGTGAAACTTACCAGGCAGACCACCTTTCCGTCTTCCTGGGTCAGCTTGGATTGCGCGTCAACGGGACCCGCCTGCACTTCCAAGCCGAGCATCGTCGCAAAGACGTTCTCGGTGGTGGTTCCAATAATGGCGGCGATTTCTTCAGGCGTAATCGGTACTTGAACGTTGCTCACTGGGCCCCCAGACAGGATGAGATTTTTTCTTTGATTTGCTCCGCGGTGAAGGGCTTTCGCACATAGCCTTGCGCTCCGCGCTGCACCGCGTCCATTACTTTTTCCTGGCTTCCTTCGGTAGTGATCATGATCACCGGAACGTTGTTCCACTCAGGCCGCGCGCGCACGGACGTCAGGAACTGCAGGCCGTCCATGTTGGGCATGTTGATATCGGAGAGGACCAAGCCAATTTTCCTTTTCTCCAACACCGCCAAGGCTTCTACGCCGTCTCCCGCTTCAAGCACATCGCCCAAAGCAATATCGGTTTGAGCCAGCACGCGGTGCAATATTTTTCGAATTGCCGCGGAATCATCCACGATCAACACATCCAGCGCCATTACGCCTCCTGTTTCCTTTTGAAAGCCTGTAAGTCAGGCCCGCAGTTATATATCGTGAGTTGACTGCGGCGGCGGAGGGTCCTTGTGCGGAGTCCTTAGCCGGCCCCAGCCGGACAGTCAGCAGGCCGCTATTATTGGTCCGCCTGTTCGATCGCGACGGTGACGATGTTGCTCTGCGCGCCGTGCCCTTGCGAAAACGCTTGCACGGGAATGCTATCGCCCAGCGGAACATTCGGCGGGACACGAACCGTCAACATCTGGTACCCCGGAAATTGGGGAACGGCGGCTAGCGCTAGAATTTCGGCGGGAATTTGCCCGATGGTGACTCGCACCGCGGAAGGCGTTGCGAGTTGGTCGGGTAAGCCCGTCATCAGAAGTGTGAGCGTATCTCCTGGCGCGGCCGCTTGACTTGCGAAACTAGGATCCGGCAACGCTGCCAGTTGGCTGCTGCGGTTCACGTAAATCACGCCCTGGCCGGCCCCCGAGCCATCCAGCGTGAAAATTCCCGGGGCCACGTCCTGAATGACCACTTGCACGGCGTTCGATGTGCCGAACCGGTTCGCTACCTGGAGTGTGACCTTCTTGCTCGGGTTATCTTGAGGGCAGCGGAAGGTGATCTGCGTTGCCGAAGCGTTGGTCACCCCAGCAGGGTTTCCGTCGACGGTTACGTTCGTTTGATCGGCAGGGCCTGCGCTCGATTGTGAAGGAATCTGCAATGCCGTCCCTTGAATGATGGCGAGGGACCCGGCGCTGCAGACTTGCTGCGTGGACAAGCTGGCGGCGTTTACGACAGAGTCGATGTGCGGGACCGGTGAGGTCACTACAATCGCAACTTGCTGCGAGGTCGTTCCTGCTGTGCTTTGTGCGCCAAGTTTTATGGAGTAGGTCCCTACCTGATCCGGTGCCGGAATCCACTGAATTACGCCCGCTACGCCCGTCGTCGCCGGGGAAGTGGTAAAGGTTGCACCAGCCGGCAGATTGGCGGCGGAGAGAGTCACATTCAGCCCGTTGAGATCTGCGGCCTGGGCGGTAATGCTCACGCCCGTTCCCACGGTTGTCGTCATCTTGGCAGGCGCATTGAGAGCGGGCGCCGCCGGCGCTTGCACGGTAACGTGAGCGCTTGCTGCCGATGCTAAATAGGTTGCGCTCAGTTGGACGGGTCCAGGCGCTGCGAATTTCGGCGCCCGTGCAGTAAAACTGTATTGGGTCTGCTGATTCTTAGTCGATAGCGACTGCGGCACTGTGATGGAAGCGCTGCTGCTGGCGAGGAGCAATGTCACGGGTTTAGTCTGCGGCGCTCGATTCAGTTGCACGGTACAAGTCGCACTGCCGCCGGCGCTGAGGGTTAGAGGCGAACAGGTAAGCGCCGTGGGCCTCACACCGATGACTGTAAGCGTGGCGGATTGACTGCTGCTACCGAGGGAAGCCGTTACTTTAGCGGCGGTGTCCACATCTACCAGCGTTGTTGACGCCGTGAACTGAACCGATGTGTGACCCGGAGTGATCGCGATAGTCGAAGGAACCGTCACGCTCGCCGCACTGCTCGAAAGGAGGATGCTGGCGTTGCTGCTGGGTGCGCTGCTCAACGTCACTTTGCAGGTTGAGGAACTGCCGCCGTTGAATGTCGCCGGGCTGCAGGTCACACTGCTAATTTGAATCTGCGCGGATGCGGTGAGCGTCAGACTGAACGCCTGAGTTTGTCCATTCAGAGACGCGGTGATTTGAGCAGAGCCGCCAGTAGTGAAGGATCCCGCGGCCGCCGTGAAGCTTACGCTAGTGGCGCCGCCGGCTGCCGTGACCGAAGCCGGCAAGGAAACGCTTGCGCTGCTGGAAGCGAGTGCAATAACTGCACCGGACGCGGGAGCGGGCTTGCTCAACGTAACCAGGCAGGTCGATTTTCCATTTGGGTTCAACGTTGCTGGAATGCAGTTCATAGCCGAAACCCGCAAAAGCGCCGTCAGTGTCAACGAAGCCGAAGCAGTGCTGCCGTTGAGCGAAGCCGTGATCTGGGCGGAACTGTCCGTGGTGAACGAACCCGCGGTGGCCGTGAAGCTTGCCGTAGTCGCGCCGGCAGCTGCCGTGACCGATGGTGGGACCGAAACGCTGGGACTGCTGGAGGTCAGCGAGATCACGGCGGAGCCGGTAACAAATTTGTTGAGCGTCACCACACACGCGGCAGTTCCACTGGGACTCAACGTAGCCGGGCTGCAACTCACAGCCGATACCTGCGGGAGCGCCGTCAGCGTCAGCGAGGCTGAGGCCGTGCTGCCGTTGACCGACGCCGTGATCTGTGTGGAACTATCTGTCGTGAACGAACCGGCGGTGGCCGTGAAGCTTGCCGTAGTCACGCTGGCGGCTGCCGTGACCGAGGGCGGCACCGAGACAGCGGTACTGCTGGAGCTCAGCGTGATTACCGTGGAGCCGCTAGCCGCTTTGTTCAGCGTCACCACGCACGCGGCGGTTCCATTCGGACTCAACGTTGCCGGAGTGCAGTTCACAGCCGAAACTTGCGGGAGCGCTGTTAGTGTCAGCGCAGCCGAGGCCGTGCTCCCATTGAGCGAAGTTGTAATTTTTGCGGAACTATCCGTAGTGAACGAACCTGCCGTGGCCGTGAAGCTTGCCGTAGTCGCGCCGGCAGCCGCTGTAACCGATGGCGGCACCGAAACGCTGGTACTGCTGGAGCTAAGTGCCAACACCGTAGAGCCGGCGGTTGGCATGTTGAATGTCACCACGCAGGTGGAAACTCCACCGGGGCTCAGCGTTGCCGGATTGCAACTCAATGCGCTCACATTCACGGTCGGTTGAACGATGGTTATGTTTCCCGCGCTCACCGCAACAGGAATACCGGCTCCTGTTGAATCCGAGAGAACTACCTGCGTGACTTGGATTGCCGACGAGGTGCTGGTGGTGCCGGGGGACAGCGCAAACGTCAACTGAGCGACGACGCCGTCCGCGATGGCGCTCTGGTTTAAACCAAAGATCACGCATATTGCCGATCCGCTGGCGGCCGTGCAGGTCAAGGATTTACCGGCGGAACTCGCCGCTGCACCAAGCGCTGCGGTGACGCCGGTGATATCGGCGGGAGAATATTGAAGGGTCCATTGCAACGCGGCCGGCTGGGTTCCACCCGCGGCGAGCGTCAGGTTGACGGTGACATTGCTCGCCGGCGTGCCGGCGCCAGACCCTAGCGTCAAGCTGGCAGTCTGCGCGTTGGCCAGCGCAGTGAAGGCCACAATACTGAGGACAATACTTAGAAGCGCGCTACGACAAAAATTTAGACACAGCTGTACCACTGGTATTTCTCCGTTCAGATAAATTGGGGAACTCGTTAATCTAGGAAGGCTTGGTGGGAAGCGATTCCGTTGGCTTCGAGCGCAACTGCCATCTTGGCCAGCGCGGATTTATGAATCTGCGAAACGCGGCTCTCGTTGATGCTGAGTGCACTGCCGATTTCTTTCATGCTCATGTCGTTCGCGTAATACATCACGACGACTTTCTGGTATTTCTCCGGAAGCGTTTTCAGCACTTCCACTAACGCGCCGCGCAATTCTTCACGTCCGCAAATGAAATCGGGACGTGTCTCGAGACCGCTGGCAAACTCGGGAATGGGAAGATCTTCCTGGTCGTTCGCGAAACGCGAGGAGGAAACCGGTCCCCCGTTGCGCAGATCGCTCATGGTGAGGCGGCAGGTGGTCAGATCCATGCCGGTCTTATCTGCAATTTCGATTTCCGAGGGAGTGCGCTCGAGGATCGCAGTCAGCTCGTTCACGGCGGCGGCCACTAGCTTCTGGCGGCGTCGCATATCGCGGGACGCCCAGTCGAGCTTACGCAGGTTATCGAGAATCGCGCCGCGGATACGATGTTTGGCGTAGGTTGGAAAGGAATTTTGTTTTTCAACATCGTATTTATTCGCGGCGTCGATCAAGCCGACGATTCCGGCCTGCACTAAGTCCTCGTAGTCGGCATGCACCGGCAGGCTCTTGCGGATGCTGGAGGCAGTCGCCTTCACCAGATGAAGATGGTCGAGCACCATACGATCGCGCGCGATCAGCTCCTGGCCTTGCGGCCGGTTGCGTTTGGGCGCTTCGGGCACCTCGGCGAAGACGATATCTGCATCGCTCAGCACCGGCTGAAATAAATTGTGAATTGCCGCAGCACCATCGACGTTCAAAGTATCCAGCGCCATTACGCCTCCTGTTGATTGAAACCCGCAGCGAAAGCTCGCAGTTATATATCGTGAAATACCCTCCGATGCGGAGGGTTTCAACGTTGAGTGGTTGGTTCGTGAATGGCGGACAGTGTCTGCCGCAAGTCAACTAACGTGGAGGCTGTTTTAAGGTGAATTGGGCTCTACTTTTATAAACGATGCACATGCCCGAGACGATAGTAGGTTGAAGGTACTACGTAAATGCTCACGAACGATCCCAATCAAGTTCCATTAACGGGCTCAGAAAAAGCGGCTATCGTTCTCTTGACGCTTGGCCCGGCAGTCAGCGCCGAAATCCTGAAGCGGCTCCCCGAGGATGAAGTCGACTTGATTAGTTCGGCCATCGCACGCCTGGATAGTGTTACGCCAACGCAGCGCGAAGCCGTGATGGAACGTTTTAATACCGCTGTTGAAGGCCGCAGTGTTCACATTAAGGGCGGCTTGGAACATGCGCGCATTCTTCTCACGGAAGCTTTTGGACGTGAGCAGGCCTCGCGGCTGATCGATCGCGTCGCAAAATCTTTGGATCAGGATGCGGTGGATTTCAGCAATCTGCGCCGCGTCGATCCGCAGCAATTGGCGAAGTTCATTCAGGACGAACACCCGCAAACCATCGCTCTGGTGCTGTCCCACTTGGATTCGTCGCAGGCGGCGGCGCTGATTTCATCCCTGCCTCTCGAAATTCGTTCGGACGTTGCCGTTCGCATGGCCGGATTGGAACAGATTTCTCCGGAGTCGGTGCGAACCATCGCCGCGGTGATCGGACAAAAGCTGCGCAACCTGGGCGAGTTGAGCCGGGAAGCCTGCGGCGGCGTGCGAGCGGTGGCGGATATGTTCAACCGCATGGATCAAAAAAACTGCAATCAACTCCTGGATTCCTTGGAAAAGGACGACCAGCCGCTGTTTGAAAGCATTCGCCGCTTCATGTTCGTGTTTGAAGATCTGCGAACTCTGGATCGCACCGGCCTCAAGGCTTTGATGTCCAAGATCGATCAGAAATTGCTTCTCGTCGCCCTCAAAGGCACCAGTGAGGAATTGCAGAGGCTCTTCACGTCCGCCATGTCGCAGCGCGGAGCCGAAATGCTCAGAGAAGATCTCGCCGCGATGGGGCCCATCAAGTTGAAGGACGTGGACGCCGCCCAGCAGACCATCATTATGCAAGCCCGGGAATTAGAGAAAGAGGGTCTACTGAGCCTGAAGAATTCTCCTTCGGAGCAGTACATCTAACGCTACTCTCAACATGATTACAGAACAACCAGATCAGCTCTTAGAGCACTTCGAGAAGTGCGGCGATGTGATCGTCGAAGTGCGCGCGGAGCTGGATCGTACGGCTTTCACGGTGCTCGAGTTGCTCGGCCTGGAGCCGGGAAGCTTACTCGAATTCTCCAGATCGACCGGTGAAAACATCGATATTTACGCCGGGGAAGTATTGCTGGGCTGGGGCGAAGTGCTGATGACGGACGGAGCCATGGCCGTCCGGCTGGCGGATCTTAGAAACGCGGGCGTGCCAAGTTTACAAGCCGACGATTCCGGCGAAACGCAACGGGAGGTAACGAACGATGATCGAAAACACTAAACAAGCGGTGGGCCTTTTCCTGGAAGCGTGGGCTCCGGAACTGGAGAAGTCCGTCGAAATGTTCACCGGAACAACGGTGACGATTGCACCCGGCGAAACGGCGAAATTGGAGGACGTCGTTGCTCCGGCAGATCCGGTTCTGTGGCTGCAGCAGAGGCTAGAGGGAGAGAAAACGGGCACCGTCTGGATAGGCACCCCGGAGGGTACGTGCATAGCCATGGCGGGAGCTGTCGCTGATGATCCCGGCGGACGCGAATCGCTTTTCAAAGAATTACTCCTGCAATCGTTCGCCGGCGCGGCGCACTTGCTCAGCTCCGGAAGGGATCACAAAATTGTCTGCGGAGACAGCGTGGAAAACGCGGCCCCTCCGCAGGCGGTGGGACTCCATACAGTCTGGCTTGTGGGTCCGGGTCAGGAGCGGCGACCGCTGCTCATGGGCCTGGATTCCGATCTTCTCGACCTCGTGTCCGCAGACGAAGAACCCGCACGTGCCGAGTTGGAGCCAAAACAGCGCGGTACCGGCACTGTAATCGATCAGTTGCTCGATTTGGAATTGCCTGTCGCGGTAGTGTTGGGTCGAACCAAGCTCCCCATAAGAGACTTGATCAAGTTGACCGCAGGTTCACTGGTGGAACTCGACCGCCGCGGCGGCGATTCTGTCGACATCGTGGTTCATAATGTCGTAGTCGCCAAAGGAGAGGTGGTTTCGATTGGCGGGAACTACGGCGTGAGAATTCAGGAAGTAATCAGCCGCAGCGAACGTATTGCTCTACAAAAATCCGTGGTGCCACCCGCACTTCGCGGGCCGATGCGTCCAGTGATCCACTAAGAGAATCGCATGAGACGACAACTATCGCAACAAGAGATCGACGCTGTTTTCCAGGGAGGCGATGCGGGGGCTCAGGGAAAACCCACCGCGGTCCCGTTTGATTTTAGCCGGCTGGATCGCATCCCGAAATCGCAGATTCGCGCGGTGCATCTGCTGCACGAGAACTTCAGCCGCAACCTGGCCGGGAGCCTCTCAGCCTATCTGCGCGCGTACGTGAATATGAATCTGGTCAGCCTGGAACAGATCTCCTACGCGGAGTTTTTGGAAGGCCTGGCTTCACCCACCTTCATTGCCTACGTCGGATTGCGGCCTTATGACGGGACTGCCGTCATGGAACTCAGTCCCGGCCTGGTATACGCATTCGTCGAAATGCTGCTTGGGGGCGGTGGCAAACCGGCCGTCAGCCTGCAGCGCAAGGTCACCGAAATTGAGAAGCATCTGATGCACAGCGTCCTGCGGGTGATTTTGCAAGATCTCAGCGAGGCCTGGAAGGGCGTTACCGATATTCGTTTTGCAGTGCAGTCCTTGGCGGACGAGCCCCAGGTCCTTCACGTTCTGTCGCCGGCGGAAGCAGTGGTCGCGATCGCTATCGAAGTTCGCGTGGGCTACACCACTGGCATGATCAACCTGGCGATCCCGTCTATCTTCATCAAGCGGCTGCGGCACATGTTTGAACGCTTGCGCCGCGTCCACCGCGCGGAATCGAAGCGGCAGGATCAGCTCCACATGGCGCAGCTTCTTGCGGCCGTGAATCTCGACCTCGAAGTGCGTTTGGACGGTTCCACTATTCTCACTAGGGATCTGCTGGACTTAAGGCCGGGGGACGTCCTCATGCTGAATCATCCCTTGAATCGCGAAGCCATAGGGTTAGTGAACGGCAGCCCCAAGTTCCGGGGGGATGTCAGAGTCGTGGATGATATTTCCGGCTTTAATGTGAGCGGGGCGTTTCAAGACGAGTAACGCCTGAGCACGCGGCGAGGTTGCTGGCGGACAGTTTGTCATTGAGCTCGGCCGCGTTGAGCGGCTTCGAAAGGTAGTCATCCATTCCGGCCTCGATACAACGCTCCCGGTCTCCGTTCATCACGTGCGCCGTGAGTGCAATGATCGGCAGATGTACGCCTGAGACCTGTTCTCTAGAGCGAATCATCTGCGTGGCTTGAATGCCGTCCAATTCCGGCATCTGCACGTCCATCAAAACTACATCGAAGTCTCCGCGGCCGCTCTCGAGAACGGCCTCGCGACCGTTGGAAACAACCTGCACTCGATGGCCCGCCTTCTTGAGCAGGGCGGCGGCAACTTTTTGATTTACTCTGTTGTCTTCCGCCAGCAGCACCGATAATGCATGCGACGGCGGACAGGCGAGCGGGGCAGGGCTCGGGACCAAGGAAGGCAGCTCGGCTGGCGTGTGCAGGGCGAATCTGCCTGTGAACCAGAACGTGCTGCCGTGGCCTGGTTCGCTTTCCACTCCTATGGCCCCGCCCATCAGACGAACCAGTTGTTTACTGATGGCCAGACCGAGTCCGCTTCCTCCATACCTGCGCGTAGTGGAGCCGTCGGCTTGCGTAAAGGACTCAAAAATGATGCGTTGCTTATCGGCAGGAATACCGATGCCGGTGTCGCGCACCTGGAATTGCAGCACGGCGCCTTCGCGGGAAGGCTCCCGCGTAATGGTCAAGTGAACTTCGCCCTGCTCGGTAAATTTGATGGCATTGCTCAAGAGGTTCACGATCACCTGTTCGAGCCGGATGGGATCTCCGACCAGCGTCTGCGGAACATTCGACTCGATCTTGAAGAACAGCGCGATCTTCTTTTCGCGGGCTTTGATGACCAGCGTGCGCACGATTTTAGCTACCAGTGTTTCCAGATGGAAGGTGATCTGTTCGATACGCAGCTTACCGGCTTCGATCTTTGAAAAATCGAGGATGTCATTTAGTAGAAGCAGCAGGGTGCTTGCTGACTGGTGCGCAATGTCGAGATATTCGCGCTGCTCGGGCTTGAGCTCGGTATCGAGGGTAAGCTGCATCATACCCAGCAGGCCGTTCATGGGAGTGCGGATTTCATGACTCATATTGGCCAGAAACTCGCCCTTCAGCCGGGCCGCTTCCTCGGCTTTGTCTTTAGCGATCATGAGCTCCGAGGTTCTTTCGGCGACCTGAGTCGACAAGTCCTCCCGATGCCGGCGGAGATCGGCATCGTTCGCCTGGATGCGGGAAAGCATGGCATTGAAGCAATCCATGAGCCGGCCTACCTCGTCCTCAGTTTCCTTGACGACGCGCAAGTCGAATCGTCCTTGTTCGGAAACCAGGCGCGCCGCGGTTTCTAATTGATGCAGTGGTTCTGTAACATGCCGTTTGAGACGAAGCACGGCGATCACGGAAAGAAACCCGGCCGGCAGCAGCACCAGGGCGGCGATGGGCAGGAACCCCGCGATACTGTCCCGCACTCCCGACAGACTGGCGCGCACGCCAATGCGCCCCAAGAGCCGATTCCCTTCCCGCACGTCACGGTATAAGACTATGTTTTCGCCGTTGGCCGGATCTTCCCAGTGAGGTTCGCCATAGGTGGCAAACACAGTTCCATCCGAGCTATACAAGATTGCCTGGCTGATGCGCCGGTCTTCGCGGAAGGCGCCCAGCAGTTCCTCCGCCGTGATCTCGTCTCCAAAAGTCAGAGCCGCAGTAGTATTGGCGGCCACCACCTGGGCAACGGAAGAGATTTCGCTCACCAGCGCCGCACGGCTCAGACGGAATTGATAGGCCGTGAAACCTGCCGCGGTTAGAAAGACTGTCAGGCTGGTGGCCAGCACGATGAGCAGTGACAATTTGGATTGAAACGAAATTTGCCGCAGCCGTTTTCTCATCCTTGCCCCCGCAATACAACTTTGGCAAGCTGCAACAATTTCGCACTAAAGCGAAGATGCGCTCTCTCGGCCAGGTCCAGGTTCAGCTTGAATCGCGTGCGGCCGGATTCAACGTTAAGGCTGACCATGCTGGTGTGCAGACCGAAGGTGTCTTCATCGCTAATCGTCAGAACGTGCGAGTTCTGCCACATTTCCATCGATTCGCGCTCGATCGCTCCGCCGACCACCAGGATTTGGCACTGCCTGCCTTCGCGCGCTTTCGTAATGCGAGTCACCGCGATAGGACGGTCATTCAAAGACTCTCCCTGAACAATCTGCTGCAGCAAAGGAATCCAGCGATCCTTCTCCAATACGCATAACGAAACCGGTTTGCCAGCAGCGGGCAGCGCGGATTCGGGCCAGGTGACGAATTGGATGAGCTTTACCAGAACCGCGGCTTTCACCGTTTCCTCGTCTCTGGCCGGCGCCCGCTGTTCGGCCGGGCACGGCGCAACGAAAAGAGCGAATCCCGCCAGCAGGCACATCGCAAGTCTGAGTCGTTTGTGCATCAGGTTTCAGGACTAAAATCGCCAGGTGAAACGAGCGTAAATGGAGCGCGCAATGACGGACGGCGGCACTTGTGCCTCCGGAATAAACTCCAGATGGTACGGCGTCAACAGGTTTTGTCCACCCACTTGCAGGTTCCCGGCGTCTCCAATGCTGTGGGAAAACTGCACGTCGACACGTGTGTAAGCCGGCACATCGGGCTGGATCGCGGGCTGGCCGGAATCGATCCGCGCCACATGCGAAACCCACAGATTTAATTGCACCCGGCGCGGAAGACTCGTTTGCCAGTTCGCTTGCCACTCGTTTTTAGGACTGTAGGGATTCGCAGTTGTAAATTCCGGAAATACGCCTCTGGCATTGGGCATCGGCAGGTGATGCATTTCGGAGAAATCCCCGCTGTAGCTGGCGCTAAGGCGCGCCCCCCCCGGCAGTTCAAACACCGCCGCGAGTTCGGCACCCGAAGAAGTGCCCTGATCGCCGTTCCCAACCGTTCCCGGCAGCACTATGAAAGACCGTCCACTTTGCAATTGAGGACGGCCCAAGTCGATAGAGATCAAATTCTGATACGCATAATGAAAAGCCGACAGATCAAAGGACAGGTGCTTAAATTCGATGCGGTAGCCGGCATCCACCGCGTTCGAGGTTTCCGGACGCAGGTTCGGATCACCGGAGACTGTGATCACCGCGGGCAAAGCCCCTGCCGGCACTACCGCCCAATCGCCTTGAAACGCGAGTTCTCCCCGGGATGGAGTGCGAGCAGGCCGCGTCCAGGCGCCCCACACACTCTGGCGTTTCGCCAGACTCCACCACAGGCGCGCCGTTGGTTGAAAAGTGTATCCGCTTAAGCCGCTGCGCTCTGCTCGCGCTGCCAGCGTCAACTTCAAGCGGTCGGGCTTCAGTTCGATCTCATCAGCCAAGGAAAGATAAGCGGTTCCGTAAGTGCTGGCGGCGGGAGTCAGCACCGAGTACGTGGTGTTTTGAGCCCGGTCCCACATCTGGCGGTAACCTGCGGCGGCGGTGAACTGTTGCCGTCCCGCTGGACGAAACCAGTGTTGGATGTCTAGGTCCGCGGTTTCGATGCTGGTGCCCAGGTCCCTCGGATCACCGCGCTTCAGTTGGTCGAAGTACGTCTGGATCACGGTCTCGGCGCCGCTAGCGCCATGCTCGGTCCAGCGCGCCAGTATGTTGCCGCCGGATGAATCCAGCGGTGAACTAGCCACCGTTTGAAAAGGCGCTTCACGAATGACGTTGCCGCCGAACAGACTACCTAGCTCCGAATAGCCGTCTCCTTGAACGGTAAACTCGCTGCCCGCAGAGAACCGGTGATCCAGCCGCCCACCCGCTTGTATCGAACCCCAGGTGCTTGCCGGCAGCGTGGTTCCCATAGGCGCCCATTGCGGCCGGGCGTTGGATTGGGCATAGATCCGATAGAAAGTATCGGGGCCTGTTGAACCGCCATAGCGAACGCCTTCGTGGCCCCGATCCTCGGTGCCGATTCCCAGGTCCAATAGGCCTCCCTGGGTCTGATCCGCAGGGCGAGTGATGACGTTGATCGCTCCGTTAACCGCATTCGCGCCCCACTGCGGGGACACGGGTCCGCGCACTACTTCGATGCGGTCGATATCTTCGATCAAGGTATCCTGAGCGTCCCAAAACACGCCGGAGAACAGGGGATTGTAAACCACCCTGCCATCGATCATGACCAGAAGTTTGTTGCTGAGGGTCCCGTTAAAGCTCCGCACTGAAATCGCCCAGCTATTGCCGTTGATACGGGCCACGTTGACTCCAGGCGCCAATCGCAGCAATTCGGGAATGCTGGTCATGCCGGAGCGCCGAATCTGATCGCGGGTAATCACACAAACCGCCGCGGGAGTCTGGTCTAACGGTTGATCCTTTTTGCGTACGGAGGTTACATCCACATGCAGAAGCTCTTCGAGGCTAAGGCCTCGCAGATCCGGCTCGGAGTCCCACGCCCAAAGAGGGACGGATAAGAGGACCAGTAGGAGTCGTACATTCATTCAATGACTTATCGCTGCGCCGGCCCGTGATCTGCTGAAGATTCAGGCGCATCTTAGCGGCGGACCGCCGGACAATCACGGCTGTTCAGAGAGTGAGTTCGTGAATCCACTGAAACAACTCGTCTTGCGGGAATGCGTTGCCGGAACGCTCCTCCGTGAATGCTCTTCGGGAGCCGCGGGTTGATCCTGCGACTTCGTCCCTGGCTTCTAGATCCGGCACTAGGTCAAAAAATTCGTCTTGAGTCATGTTGCGTTGACAACGTCGATTTGGTATTCCTTCAATTTGCGATAAAGCGTGGTTCGTCCAATTCCCAGCAGGCGCGCGGCGACAGCGCGGTCGCCATTGGTGCGGTCGAGCGCCCCTTTAATGGCGCAGCGCTCCACTTCGGCTAGCGGTAAGATCGCCGGGGCTACACTCGGCAAGACCGGTTGAGACGGACCCGCGGATGCCGCCGCTGCCGCCACCGCTACGAACTGAGACCGGCTATGCAGCCGGAAATTCTGCAGACTGGACGGCAGATCGCTCACGTGCAGCAACGGTCCCGCACTGATCGCCACCATTTGCTGGATACAATTCTCCAATTCCCGCACGTTGCCGGGCCACTCGTAGGTGAGCAGAGTTTCCATAGCCTCCGCCGTAAAACTGCGTCTTGCACCCAGGCGCGCGAGAAAATGATCCATCAATACCGGGATGTCTTGTTCCCGGTCGCGCAGCGGCGCCAGCCGCACCTTCACCACATTGAACCGGTAGTACAAATCCCGCCGGAACGTGCCTTTTTCCACTTCTTTCGCCAGGTCGCGATTGGTTGCCGCAATGATCCGAAAATCCGAGCGCCGGGTTCCCAGAGAACCGACGGGGCGGAATTCCTTCTCCTGCAAAACCCGTAACAGCTTGGCTTGCAGATCGAGAGGCAGCTCACCGATTTCATCGAAGAACGCCGTGCCGCCGTTGGCTGCCTCGATCAAACCAATCTTGGTGTACGCAGCGCCCGTAAAGGCGCCTTTGGCATGGCCAAACAGTTCGCTCTCCATGAGCGGGCCAACTAACGACGAACAATCGATGGTTACGAACGGCTCACTGGAAGCCGCCTTGCGATGGATCATGCGCGCGACCACCTCTTTACCGGTACCGGTTTCTCCTAATATCAGCACCGGCCAGCGGCCCTGCCCCAGTAGATCGATCTTCTCTTGCACCTCGCGGGTCCACTGCGAGCGGCCCACCAGAACGTGCCGGGTTTCATCCGCGGTCTGCATCATTTCGCCTCCATGCCTTTTCTGTTCTTGAAAAGGTATAGTGCAGCGCAGAGGCGAAAGCTCTACAAAAGATCTTCAGTGTCCGGCCACATCCAGCTAGGCTCGCTTACTTAATCGTGGGCGCCAGGCCTGGCAGCGTGTAACGAACGTCTACAAACACCATGTTAGTCTGTGCGCTCGCGGGCTGTCCCGCGGCAACGTACCAGGGGCTGCGGAACACATAGGAATACTGGGTCATCAGCGACACGGCTCCGTACTTGGCGTCTTTCCACAGTGTCTGCGTCAGGCCCAAGGTGATCTCCTGAATCGAACGGTTCTGCCCGTTGGACGATCCCGCGTAACCGTAACCCACCAGCGCTGAATTCGCTGGATCGATGGCCGTGTCGCGGGCGATGTACACGCCG